>Ga0315282_10002731_pt1 | contig 32112 bp, 28 predicted proteins | sample YL17G07_20_MG_FD_203693 | JGI IMG/M metagenome (GOLD analysis project Ga0315282, IMG submission 203693) | Sediment microbial communities from Yellowstone Lake, YNP, Wyoming, USA - YL17G07_20 | ecosystem: Environmental > Aquatic > Freshwater > Lake > Sediment | place: USA: Wyoming | collected...
GGTGCCGCCGGGGAGTTCGACGTTGTTCTGCCCGAGGACGAAACTGCCGGCGGCGTCGAGCTGGCGGAAGTGGAGGATGGGGGGCATCTCGCCGCCGACGCGATCGCTCTTGTGGGCATAGCGCAGCAGGTAGGTGCGCCCGGGCTGGACCGCGGCGCGCAGGATGAACTCTCCGGAATCCGCATCCTTGTCCTCTGGCAGCGCGACCAGGAGGGTCGGCTTCTCCTTCCAGCGCTGCGTCTCGTCAAGCTGGAAGCCATCCGGCAGAGGCCGGGGGAGCTTGCTGAAGTCGCTGTTGGTGAGCGGAACCGCGGGCGTCTTCAGCGTGTACGGTCGCACGTAGAAGCCGCCGATGCCCGTCGCGGGGAGGACCGTGGTGCCGACGGCGACGCCCACTAACTGCCCGGCCTGCAGGCGGAGCCGGAGCTTCTCCGCATGGGCCGGAGTGAGTACGAACAGCAGGACCGCGAGCAGGACAACGCCGATCAGAGTGCGCATCATGATGGCTCCCTCACTGCGTGTTTCGAGTGCTAACCGTCTGTCCGACACGACGCCCCCCGCCGCCTCAGGCCTTCTCCCACTTCTCACTCAGCGGCCCCACCCCGCAGCAGACGGAGAAGCCGCCGTCCACGGGGATGGTGCAGCCGTGCAGGAAGCTGCCCGCCTCCGACAACAGCAGGATCACCGGCCCCAGCAGCTCCGACGGATCGCCGAATCGCCCCAGTGGGGTGTGGTCAATCACGGACTGGCCGCGCGAGGTCAGCGTCACGTCATCCTCCTGGAAGAGGAGGCGGTGGTTCTGGGTGGTGTCCAGGAACCCCGGCGCGATCTCGTTGACGCGGATGTTCGCCTTGGGGTAGTCCACGCGGGTCTGCACCGCGAGCCAGCGGGTGAAGTTGGTGACCGCGGCCTTCGCGTTGGAGTAGCCGGGAACGTTGGTGAGCGGGAGGATGGCGGACATGGAGGAGGTGTTGATGATCGCCCCCTCGCCCCGCCGGGCGAAGTACTTGCAGAAGATCTGGCTGGGAAGGAACGTGCCCTTGTAGTTGAGGGCGAACACCTTGTCCAGCTCGGTCACGTCGAGGTCGGTGAACTTGCCGTCCGGCTGCACAGTCGCGCCCTTGCGGTTGCCGCCCGCGCCGTTGATGAGCGCGTCCACCTGGCCCCACTTCTTCACGACGGTGTCGAGGGCGGCCTGCACGCTGGCCTCTTCGAGCACGTTGCAGGCCACCGCCATCGCTTCGCCGCCGTCGGCGACGAGGGCGTCGGCGATCTCCTTGGCCTTGTCCACCATTACGTCGAGCAGGGCCACCTTCGCGCCCCGCTCGGCCAGGCCCCGGGCGATGTTGCTATAGATGATGCCGGCCGCGCCGGTGATGGCGACGACCTTGCCGGCGACGCTGAACAGCTTGTCTTCGGTGTGACGGCACATACTGATCCTCCGCCTTCCTTCAGGCATCGGCACTTCCGTGCCGATGCAATCACCCCGCGTAGGGCACGAACTGCTGCTTGAACTCCGCCAGGGCCTGGCGGATGGTGTCCACATCGCCGGGCTTCTTCAGCTTGCCGACCAGCGCGAGCGGCGCGGACATGCCGAGCACCGGAGTGTAGCCCCGCTTGGAGATGTGCTCCTGGAACTTCGGCCCGGTTTCCACGTTGACGCCGCCGGTGGGCATGATGATCCGGCCCTTGTGGCGGTCGCGCACATAGGGGGCGAGCAGGTCGCCGATGCCGCTGGGACCGTGCACGCCCGCGGGGAAGACCTTTATCGCGTCCGGCTCGCGGCCGTCCTCGCGCTCGATGAAGTACTGCAGCTCCGTCGGGGTGAGCACCGCGGGGGCGGAGAAGACCCCCGCCTTCTGGCAGGCGCGGACGAAGTCCACCCCCTCGCCATAGCCGCCCATGACGTTGCCGGGAGCGACGATCATGTCGAAGCCCATCTCCAAGGCCGCGTCGAGTTCTTTCGGGTTGATGATGCTGCCCACGCCGAGCAGGAAGGGCTTGTCTGGAGGCGCCCCGGCCCGCTTCTTCACCAACTCCTGCATCGCCTCGGCGATGATGGCCTGGTCAATGCGGAAGGTGCACTCCGCCACATAGCCGGCCTGATACACCTCCCACATGGTGGTGACCAGGTCCTCGGCCTTCTTCACGTGGTCGCGGTTCATCACCACGACGACACCCGCGGCCCGGAGGGCCTTGTCGGTGCGTGCTCTGTCTCGCCTGTAGTCGGGCATCGTGTAGCCTTTCTTCGTACCTCTTCACGGCCGGCGGCCGCAGGCCAAAGCCCGCGCTACCGCAGCGCGCTCACTCCTCCACCCTTCAGCGCGCGGGCCACTTCCGCCTCCACGTCGCTCTGCACCACGAGCGTGGTATCGCCCGGGGTCTCCTGGACGAGGATGCCGTGGGCGGCGCCCCACTGCACCGCGGTGGCGAGATCGTGGCCCTTCATCACCGCCGCGGCCACGCCGGACATGAAGGAATCGCCTCCGCCGGTGCGATCGGCGATCTCCATGTTCTCCCGCACCGCGGCGAGGTGGGTCTTATCCTCGGCCACGTCGTAGAGCACCGCGCCCCAGGAGATGCGGTCCGCGGTGAAGGCCGCCCGCAACTGGGTGCCGATGATCTTCAGGTTCGGGTAGTCCTTCGCCACCTTCCGCAGCATCTCCGTGTACGCTTCCAGCCAGGCCTCGAAGGGATCGGCGGTGGAAACCTTGCGGCTCTCATAGCCCAGGGCGTCGAGGAAGTCGGACTGGTTGCCGACGAGGAAGTCGGCGTGGGCGGCGGTCTTGCGGTTGATGCCGCGGGCCTTCTCCTTGTCCGGCTCGACCTTGGAGCGGTAGTTCAGATCGAAAGAGCGGAAGACGCCCTGCTCGCCCGCTTTCTGCAATCCCTCCAGCGCGAGCTGGGAGGAAGTGGGGGAAAGCAGGCTGTAGATGCCGCCGGTGTGGAACCAGCGCACGCCCTGGGAGAAGAGGGCCTTCCAGTCCACATCGCCCGGGGCCAGCTCCCGCACCGGCGTGTGCGCGCGGTAGTACTCGGTGACGGAGGGGAGGACGCCCTTGCCGACATAGGTGAAGTTCAGGCCGTTGTGGAGCGTGCCCTTGCCGTCGGTGGAGTACTTGCCCTTGCCCTTGGTGTTGAACCAGATGATGAGGGAGGTATCCACGCCGGCTTCCTTGAGCTGGACCTCGATGTTGCGGCCGATCCCGTCGTCCACCAGCGCGGTGATGACCGCGGTCTTCAGGCCGAAGCAGGCCGCCAGTCCCTCCGCGACGTTGGTTTCGCCGCCCCCGTGCCAGATGCGCGCGGTGCGAGCGCGGCGCGTGGGCACATCGCCCGGATCGAGGCGCAGCATCACCTCGCCCAGGGCAATCGCGTCCCAGGTCCCGCCTCCGGGTTTGACTTTCAGATCGGACATGGATACTACCCTCCGCCGGATGGATGTGGTCGAGCCGTGCCGTGGGGCACGGAAAGCTACCTTTCTGGTTGGAGGGGCGGGGTCCTGCTGCTCGGCTACGCCGAGGGAGGGGTGAGAGTGGAGAGTTGGGAGTACAAACGGCCGGAGGGCGTTTCGGCGCGGCCTACTCGCCCTGCTGCTCTCCTGCGTCGGCCGACCGGGCCACCGCCTCCTCTGCACTCTTGCGCACGATCGCCAGCGATTGATGCATAACCGTGTCCCCCGTCTCCGGGTCGAGCGTCATGGTGGCCAGGCAGGGGTAGGCGTGGTGGAGGTAGCCGGCTCGTTCGGGGAGAGTCTCGTCGGCCGGGAGGCCAACGAGCTTCTCCGCGAGGAAGGCGGTGAGGCTGCACGGGGCGGCCTGGAGGACTTCGACGGCGGCGATCAGCCCGTTCTCCACGGTGAAGCGGAAGCGCGGCAGGCCGACGCCGTAGGCCTCGCAGAAGGCGCGGATCGCCGGGGTGCTGGCCTCGGGGTCGAGCGCACAGAACGGTTTGGGGAAGGCGGTCTCGATGCCATAGCCCGCGCAGGCCTGGGCGAGTTGGCGTTGGAGGCCGGGCTTGACCCAGCTCGCGTCCTCCCGGGGGGCGATGAGCGCGCGGGCCGTGTCCTTCACGCGATGGGGGATCTCGAGGAGGAGGTCCTGGTGAAGGTTGATCGCGATTACGACCGAGGGACCGGGGGCCGCCGCGTCGCCGCCGAGGTCGGGTGGGAAGTACTCCTCCGGGTCGTCTATGATCATCGGCAGGTCGCGGGGGAGCTGACGGGCCGCCACCGGCCCGCGGGTCGAGAGATACGCGATCACCCGCTCTGCATACAACCCGCCCGAATGCACGACCAGGACCACTATGCCGCCTCCACCAGAACGGGGACGGGCACGCCCGCCTCAGCAGGCTAGCCAGTCCCCGCTCCCTCCTCTTCCCTATTCCCGATTCCCTATTCCCTGACTTACGACCGATAGGCCCGCAGGAAGTCGTCGCAGTACACCGCGCGGTTCATGAGCAGCTCGGCGCAGATCATCGCGTCCATCAGGTCCGTGTCGGTGACGTCCACGATGGCCGCGTCCAGACCCGCCGCAAGCGCCATCACCAGGTAGGTGCGGTTGATGAGCGGGCGCTGCGTCGTCCCCTGCGAGACGTTGCTCAGGCCCAGCACCGTCTTGGGCGCGGGGTCGGCGAGGAGCTTGACGTTGCGGATGGTCTCCAGCACGTGCCCGGCGGTGGGCTGGGTGACGTTCACCGGCAAGATCACCCCGTCAATCATCACCCGGTCGGTATCCAGCCCGTGCTCGATGGCGGAGGCCACCACCCGCAGCGCGATCTCGCAGCGGCCGTCGGCGTCGCGGGGGATGCCGTTCTCGTCAATGGTGAGGGCGATGAGGGAGGCGTCGTACTTCACCGCCATGGGCACGAAGACGTCCAGCATCTCCTGCTGGCCCTTGGTGGAGTTGATGATGGAGCCGGGGCCGGCCGCCTCCAGGCCCTTCGCGATCACCTCGGGCTTGGTGGCGTCTATGGCGAGGGGAAGATTCGTCACCTCGCGCACCGTCTTCACCAGCCACTCCATGGCGGCCACCGGCTCGGCCGTGGCCGGGCCGACGTTGATGTCCAGGCAACTGGCCCCCGCGGCAACCTGCCGGCGGGCCATCTCCTTGATCGGCTCCGGGTTGTGCTCCCGGATGGCCGCGCCGATGGACTTGAACATCCCGTTGATGCGCTCTCCGATGCTGTACATGTCTACGCTCCCATGAGTGCGTCAAGAATCTTGCGCGTCTGCACGATCACCTGCGGGTGCCACAGCACCAGCAGGTCCGTTCCGCCGTGGAGGAAGCAGGTGGCCGTCAGCGTCTCCCACAGCAGGCCCCGGGCTTCCGCCGGGCCCCACTGGGGGGCGGTCTCCTCGGGGGTGCGCGCCTCCTTCGCCTTCCACACCTCCGAGCCCACCTGCGCGAGCAGGGGCATGGAGAGCATGCGGTCGCCGCCGAGGGCGGCGAGCCGGGTGCGCTCCATGATGGAGTAGGCGTACTCCATCCCATAGCCAAGCCCGCCCGTCACCTGGAACATGACGATGCGGGAGGTGTCCAGGCCCGCGTCCGAGACGAGGATGTTGACCTGTTTCTGGATGTTGATGTCGAGGGGGGCCTCGGTGATCAGCTTGTGCCCGTCGGCAAGGCAGGCGGCGGTGATGGTCTTGTAGTTGTCCTGGGAGGCCGTCCCGAGCAGGCAGTTCTCGCCCGCAGCCACTTCCGAGACGCGAGGCATGAGGTCATTGTCCTTGTCGGCCTGGCCGCAGCCCCAGAGGATCAAGGGAACCGGCACCGCGGCGAGCATCGCCTTCGTCAGGGCGGCGCACTCCTCCGGGGAGCGGTTCCCGCGATCGGGGTGCGCGCCGGTGAAGCGCAAGCAGATGGCGTCGGCCCCGTACTTCTCCACGCCGAGCCGCGCCCAGGCGACAGGGTCATTGACCACGTCTCCGATAGCGGCGGCGAGGGGCGCGGGCATCTCCGCCGGGGGCGTATCCAGCACCTCGAGGGCGAGCGCCGGCCGGTTGGGCGTCTTCCCCTCGAAGTGGAGGAACGGCAGCCCGGTGGACCCACCCAGGGTGACGGTGGAGCCGCGCGTCCCTCCCTGGTCCCGGGTCGCGCCGATGGTGACGGTGTTGACGGCACCGGCCCACTTCTCTACTGGCATCTCGAACGGCATGGCAAGCTCCTCTCCCTCGAGTGATCCTCAGGTGACGCTGGGAAACAGTGACAGGTCGGTATGCGGCAGAAAGAGACTGGAAACGTACCGGTCCATATAGCCCGGAACGGTGCTCAGCTCGAAGTTGGTCATGCGCCGCGCGAGCCACTGCAGGTCGAGGCGCGCGTCGCGGCGCAGCAGCGCGCGGCAGGCTCCCGCGAAAGCGGTGTTGCCGAGGAAGTGGAGGCGCTCCCGCGGCAGGTCGGGGAGCAGCCCGATGGCCACCGCGTTGTCCGGGTGGAGCGAGTGGCCGAAGCCGCCGGCGAGCAGCACCCGCTCGAGCTGGGAGGGCTGGAGGTCGAGGCTGTCGAGCAGCGTGGTCACGCCGGAGTAAACGGCCGCCTTCGCGCGGATCAGATTCTGGATGTCGTCCTCGCCCAGGGTGATGTCGTCGCGACCGATCTCCCGGCCCCACACCAGCACGAATTCGTAGCGCTCCTCGTGGGCGCGGACGCGCGGGCTGGGGAACTCGGGGTTGATGCGGCCCCGCCGGTCAATGGCGCCGGCCCGCAGCAGTTCGGCGAGCGCGTCAATGTAGCCGGAGCCGCAGATTCCCACCGGGGTCGCGCCCCCGATGGTGTGGAAGGTCATGGTGTCGGCCTCCGCGTCGTAGCGGAACGCATCAATGGCGCCGGGCCGGGCATAGGTGCCGTGGTCGAGGCCGGAGCCCTCGAAAGCCGGCCCCGCGGAACAGGAGCAGCACACCAGCCAGTCGCCCTTCGCCACCACCATCTCGCCGTTCGTCCCCAGGTCCACGAAGAGGGTCAGCTCCGCCGTGGCGGCCGCCCCGGCCGCGAGCACCCCCGCGGTGATGTCGCCGCCGACGTAGCTGCTCACCCCTGGCGCGACGAAGACCGGCGCGCGGGGGTGAATCGCCAGGCCGACGTCCTCCGCGGCCAGCGTCGGAAGAGAGCGGACCGCGGGCACGTAGGGATCGCGGCGGATTCCGGCGGGGTCAATCCCGAGCAGCAGGTGAATCATGGTGGTGTTGCCCACCAGCGCGGCCGCGATCACGTCCTCGCGGGAAAGACCGAGCGGGGCCAGCAACTCGAAGAGGCAGTTCTCGATCGTGTCCAGCGCGGCCGCCCGCAGTTCCTCCCGCGCCTCCTCCCGCTCCTGCGTGTACACAATGCGGGAGATGACGTCCGCGCCGTAGCGCCCCTGCGCGTTCAGCTCCGCGTGCGAGGCCAGCACCTTCCCGGCGACGAGGTCCATCAGCCCCACCACGACCGTGGTGGTGCCCAGATCCACGGCCACGCCGTAGGTCCCGGTCGCGGTCTCCGGCGCGACGCCGATCACCCGCCCGGCGCCGTCGAAGTCGGCCAGCGCCACCCGCAGCCGCCCGCCCTCGCGAGCGAGCGGGGCCAGCGCGCGCAGCGCGGTCAACTCCAGCGTCACCTCCGAGAACCGCTCGCGCTGCAGAGCGAGCGCGGCCAGCGCGCGCAGCGCGGTCAACTCCAGCGTCACCTCCGAGAACCGCTCGCGCTGCAGAGCGAGCGCGGCCAGCAGCCGCTCCGCGGCCGTCTCCCGGTACCACTCTCCCTCGGTGGGCAGTTCGACCGATACGCCCTCCGCGAGCGGCGCCTCCAGGGCCACGCCGCCGGTCAGGTCCTCGGCCAGCGCGTGCCCGTCGGCCAGGCGGCTCTCCTCCGGGATGGTCACCACCGCGTCGCCGGTGATCGGGGTCTGACAGCCGAGCACCTCCTCATACCCGGCGGAGCCGGAGGAGGCGACGCGCACCACGCACTTCCCGCACACCCCCTTCCCGCCGCAGGCCGCGCGCAGGCCGATGCCGGCCGCGGTCGCGGCCGACAGCAGCGTGTCGCCCGCGGCGGCCGCGACCGTCACTCCCTCGGGAAGGAAGGTGATAGTGTGCGTGCTCATCAGTGCGGCGTGCCTAGCTCCAGGAGTTGCGCAGGAAGCTGGGGATGCCGGAGGACTCCCGCGGCCCGACCAGGATCGTCCACTCCCGGCCCAACTCGTCCTCCAGCTTTCCACTCAGCACCGCGACGTGGCCGGGGAGGATCAGCTTCCGATGCTTCACTTTGCTGCCGACGTCGCAGGCCTTGACCTTCTGCGCGATGATCTCGGCGGTGAACTTCTCTGCCGCCCAGGCGGTGAGCACGGAGGTGCCCTCCGTGTTCACCACCACGATCCAGGCCGGCATCCGGCTGGCCTCCACGTCTCCCTCCACGGTGAAGTAGGTGAGGGAGAAGTTGGTGGTGACCATCACCGGCGAGTTCTCATCGGGTGCGCCCACGGTGTAGAGGCCTTCTTCGATCTGGATCGGCTTCTGCGGATCGGTGTAGACGCTCTGGCGGGCCGTCACCAGGGCGAGCAGCTCGGCCAGCTCGAGGCGATCCAGCACCACCAGGCCCGCGTACTTCATCACCCCGGTGGCGGCCATCACCGTCTCCATCTCCCCGTCGCCCGCGAAGGCGATGGTAGGGAAGCCGAGCGGGCGGAAGCGCTTGCGGATCGCGGCGCGGCGGATGGCCGTCTGGTCGGCGAGGAGGCCCGGGAGCGTGGTCGCCCCGGAGTCGAGCACCAGATCCGTGGCGCCCGCGGCCTGGGCCTTCTCCGACAGCTCCGCCAGAGAGGCGAGATCGGTCGCGCGGATCGCGAGCGCACACCCGTGCTGCTTGGCGAGCGCGGCCATCGCCTCCACGTTCTCCGCGGTGGCGGCGTAGATCAGGGGCTTGGCGGCGGCGCAGCCCGCGAGGGCTTCGCCCATCGCCGCCGCGTCCTCACACATGAGAATCAGCGGGAGCGCGGTCTTCTCTGCGGCGAGCTTCGCAGCCTTGGCGAGGGCCCCGCCTTGCCCGCGGATCGCGGCCGCGTTCAGCGTCAGCTTCTGGCCCACCCGCTCGAAGCTCAACTCCTCGATCGCCTTGAGCTGCGCGAGGAAGTCGGCCTCCGGCAGGGAGGCGTCCATGACCACGGCCAGCCCGGTGGGGTGGTAGAAGGTTTCCTCGTGCCGGAAGAGCACCGTCTCGTTGCCGATCTCCAGCTTGCGCTCGCCCGTTCCGATGGTGATCAGCTTGATGGGCGGCGCGGCTGCGCCCGCAAGCGCCGCCTTGGCGTCCTCGGAGACGTGCGGGCATTGATCCAGCGAGGCCTGCTTCTGCGCCAGCTTCATCGCGAAGGCCAGGCAGGTGGGCTGCCCGCACTCCCGGCAGTTGGTCTTGGGAAGCTGCTTGAAGATGTCAATTCCGGTTAGCGCCACGAGAGAATCTCCTTGTCTGAGAGGTGAGAGTTGAAAGTGGAGAGTACGGGCGGCCGTTACTCTCCACTCTCCAATGTCTACTCTCTGCCTTTACAGCAACGGCTCCATCTTGAACGCGGGGTGGTCCACCGACTCCCACCACGGGGTGAGTTCCGCGATGTCCGTGGAGACGGTCTCGTCCGCGATCTTCTCGTAGAACCCCTCCAATCCCAATTCCTGCGCGCGCGCCTCGATGCGATCTTTCAGGGCCTCTTTCAGCTCCTTGGGCATCCACAGCAGGCGCACCAGGCCGCCCTCCGCGGAGATGAACTTGCGGCTGACGATGTAGAGGCGCCCGATGCCGAGGAAGCCGGGCGTCTGCAAGCCGCCGCCGACACTTCCCGCGAGCGTGGTGAAGGCCATCCCGCAGGGGGTCATGCCCGGGTGCTCGCGGTTCACGATCATCACCCCGTGCGCGTTCCCGGTGAGGTCGGGGAGCACGGCCATGATGCACTCGAAGCACCCGCAGGAAGTCATCGGGTCTTCCATCAGGGAGTAGGCGTTAAACCGCTCCACGCTCTTGTTGGAGGTCTGGTTGACGAACTCGTTCACCCCCTCCCACTGGCCCTTCAGCGCGTCAATGGTGCGGCCCTTCGCCACCGGCTGGTTGGCCCCGGCGGGGTTGATTTCGTAGGCCGCGCGCCCGTCCAGCCAGTTGTACGCGCCGCACAGGCCGAGCCGTTCCGGGCTGATGACGCACACGTGGTTGGGGGCGTAGGACTGGCACAGGGTGCAGGAATAGAAGGTGTCCACGCTCTCGTCGGTCATCCCCGCGACGCGGGCGTCGCGGGCGTCCCACACGTGCCTGGCGGTTTCCAGCACGGGGGCCATCGCGGCCTCGTCGGTGAAGATGGTGATCTGCGCCTTGTCCACCAGCGATGGAAACTTCTGCATGTACTCGGCCCGCAGCAGCTCCCCGAAGTGGCGCAGCCGCAGCCCGGCCTTGAACGCGTCCTTGGAGATGCGCACCCAGTTCATGTTGCGCTGCCCCATGTGGAACACGCCCATCGCGTGGTTCACGATGGTATGCACTTGCCGCTCGAGGATCGGCTCGAAGTCCTCCTGCATCTTGCGGCCGGCCACCTCGATGAGGAACCCCAGCGGCATGGCCTGTCCCAGCTCTACGGTGTCGCAGTCCGGCCCGATCAACTCGATCTTGCCGTCCGCCACCTGATCCATGGGGCGCATCCGCAGGAATTCGAAGCCAGTGGTGTACTTCCCACCGAACTGCACCTGCATGTCGTCCTTGCGCACCGTCTCCCCCTCGAAGGCGGCCGCCACCGGCACCGGGATGTCAATCTTGGAGACGGTGACCTTGACCCCTCGCACCTCCACGCAGGTCTCCACGATGCGCCGGTGGTCCAGCTCGCGCACCAGCTCCTCGTAGGTGCACACGCCGGTAGGTCTGATCTCCGGCCCGACGGTATCGGCGACGACCGGGAAGCCCATGTTGATGGCCCCCGCGCCGGAGGCGTACTTCATATCGTCCAGGTCACCCAGGCCCAGCCCGAAGGCGAAGATGCGCTGGCGGGTGTAGTTGAGGCAGCTCTTCCAGTCGCCCTTCTGGTGCCCGCCGAAGGTGAGCGCGCCCCGGATGGCCCAGTTCAGCGCGTAGATGATGGACTCCGTGTCCGGCCCGAGGGGGACGATGTAGCGCCCCCACCAGGCCTTCTTCAGGTCGCCGTCCTCGGTCTGCGAGGCGTCGGTGGGGAGCACCCCGGCCTCGATCAACTGGTCCCGCATGGTGCGGCCCTGGTGGTTGCCGATGAGGAAGGTCAGCAGGTTGCGCTTCTGCAGCTCACGGATCACCATCACCGCCGTCTCGGTGTCGGGAGCGGCGCCCACGATGGCCGCGAACCCCGGCAACCGCCCGTCAACGAGCTGAATCCCCAGGGTGCGGAGGATGGTGTCGGAGATGAACCCGTGCCAGCCCTCGGCCATGGGATCAATGCCGTCGAGGTAGTCGAGCGCCTTCACCAACTCCTGCGCGAGGAGCGTGGCCACCCCTGCGTCCAGCGCGCCCGACAGATAGGGAAGCCAGAGCGAGTCCGTGGGCTCGTCTGTCAGTAGGCTCTGCGCCACCCCCAGCACCTCCCGCGCCTGGCCCAGCGTGGCGACGTCCAGGCCCAGGAGGGCGTTGGCCATGGGCAAATAGAACGCGGTCTCGGGGAACTCCAGCGCCTGCTTCTCGCCGTGCGCGGCGAGCGCGGCTTCCAGCCGCTTCTCGGCCTCGGCGACGATGGCATGCGATCCCCGGATCGCGGCTGCGGCTACGATTCTCGACATCGCTGTCTTCCTCCCGGACTCTGACCGTGCGACATTCTCTCGCGTCTACGCGGGCACCGGCTCTCCCGGCGCGTACATCATCGGGCGCAGCTTGAGCGAGACCCGCTTTTCGTCCATCCGCGCCATCATCAGCTTCGCGGCCGCGATCGGGTCTTCCTCGAACCCCCAGGTTGCGCCGTAGTCCGCCTCCATGCCGGCCGTGAGGTAGCTGTGCACGGCCTCCGACCCGCGGCACGGCAGCGGCTTGCCGAAGATGGTGAAGATCCCGCTTCCCACGACGTACATGCCGATCGCGACGGCCTTCTCCGACATCCATTCCGGCGCCGCCCCGGCAACGGGCAGGTCGCTGATATCCTCGCCCAGTCCCCCTTCCTTGAGCATCTCGCAGCAGGCGAGGAGGATGCGGCTGTTGTCCACACAGGCGCCGACGTGCAGCACCGGCGGGATGCCCACGGCCTCGCAGATCTCCTGCAGGCCCTTGCCCGCATAGCGATAGGCCGCCTCCGGCACCAGCAGCCCTTCCTTCGCACAGGCGATGGCCGAGCAGCCGGTCTGCACCACCAGCACGTCGTTGCGAATCAGCTCCTTCACCATCTCCACGTGGTTCGTCTCCACCGGCTGGATGCCGGGGTTCGAACACCCCACCACGCCGGCCACCCCCCGCAGCCGCCCCTCGATGATGCCGTTGTTGAGGGGCCGGTAGGAGGGCCGGAACCGGCCGCCGAGGAGCCGGAAGACGTAGTCCGTGGTGAACCCCGCGATCAGGTCCATGCTGTGCTGGGGGATGTTCACCGTCTCCCGGTTGCGCTCCGGATAGCGGGCGATCGCCGCCTGCACGATCTCCCGCGCCACCTCCAGCGCCCGCTTCTCCTCGAACTCGATGTGGCGCACCCCCCCCATGCGGCCCTTCGGGGAGGTGGTGATCAACTCGGTATGGAAGCAGGCCGCGGCCTCCGGCAGGGAGGGCATCAGGCATTGTACGTCCACCACCATCGCCTCCACCGCGCCGGTGGCGATGGCCAGCTCCTGCTGCAGGAACTGCCCGGCGGAGGGTACCCCCTGCCGCATCAGCACCTCGTTCGCGGTGCAGCAGATGCCGCTCACCTGAATCCCGGTCGCCCCCGCGTCGCTCGCGAGCTTGAGCATGTCGGCGGACCGCGAGGCTTCTACAATCATCTCCGAGAGGATGGGCTCGTGGCCGTGAATGACGATGTTGACCTGATCCTCTTTGAGCACCCCCAGGTTCACCTTCGCCCGGATGGGCACCGGCGACCCGAGCATGATGTCCTGCAGATCGGTGGCGATCATGGAGCCGCCCCACCCGTCTGCGAGCGAAGTGCGCACGCCGTGGTGAAGCAGGTTTTTGAAGTCCGCGTCCACCCCCATGTGGGTGCGGTGCATGCACTCCACCACCTCCCGATCAATCCCCCGGGGCGCCACGCCCAAGCGCCGCCAGAGCTGCTGGCGCTTCTGCGGGGCGCGGGCGAGCAGCCCGATCTCCCCCTCCTGCTGGCCGAACTGGGAGAGCGCACGCTCTCCGATCAGCCGGGCGAGGTCCATCGCGGACTTGCCCTTCTGGTCCACGCCGAAGTCGGCCGCGATGCGCCGCAGCTTCACCTCGTCCTTGATGCGGTAGTCCGCGGCTTCCCCCTTGGCCATCAGCAGGAAGGTGTGCGCCACGTCCCGCCCGTGGTCGGAGTGGGCGGCCGCGCCGCCGGCGATCATGCGGAGCAGGTTGCGGGCCACCACGGTGTCGGCGTTGGCCCCGCACGCCCCCAGCTTCACCCCCTTGCTGGTGGTCATGATCCGGCATGGGCCCATCGCGCAGATGCGGCAGCAAATGCCCTCCGCGCCGAAGCGGCAGGAGGGCTGCTGCGCCGCATAGCGATCCACCACCGTCACCATGCCCCGCGCGGCCGCGGTGGTCATCGCCTCCTGGCTGGCTGCATCGCGATAGTGTCTGTCGTTGTCACCCATCGTCTCTCACCTACTGGCTGATTTCGTTCTTCCGATACGGCCCGGACGCGCGCGCTCACCCGCCTGACCAAAACCTGGCCCGCGGGGACCCCCTCACGACGTGGTGGGTTCGAGGACCACCCGGTGGTTCAGCAGGTCAATCTCGCGGATCCGTCCCGCCACGTGGGCCCGCTCTCCAAAGAGGTTGACGAGCAGAAAGCCGTCTCCCTCGGGCCGGATGGCGGTGACGTCCTCCAGCACGAGACGCTCGCCTTCCTCAGTAACGAGGAAGACTCGGGATTCGCACATAACACTTCCTCTACAAGCGACCCCGCCCTCATCGGAGAACGCCCCCTCGCAGGCCCGCAGCCCCGGCCCGCGAATCTTGCATACCAAGAGCGGAGTTTCCTTCCCTAGATTGATAGTTTTTTCACAAGCCCCGGCTTGCCTGCCCGCACACTAGCCGGAAAGCAGCCCCAACCCCTCCAGCAGCCCCCTCACCGCCGCTCTGCACGCACTCCCCCGGTCCACCCCGACCAGCGCCTTCCCCTCCCGATCCAAAGCCTCCACCTGCGGGTCCTCCGGGATCACGGCCGGCTCCGGCAGTCCTCGCTCTCGTACCGCCGCTTGCACCTCCGGCGGCACCCCATTCCGCACCCGGGTGAGCGCGAACGCCGTCCGCCCCACCCGTGTCCCCAACGAGTTCACCAGGTCCAGCACGCGGCGCGCGGTATCGAGCGAGCGCAGGCTCTGGTCCGAGAGCACCAGCAGCACCCCGATGTCTCCGGCCGTCCGCCGGCTCAGGTGCTCCAGCCCCGCCTCACAGTCCACCACTACGTGCGCGTACTGCTTGCCGATCTGGTCCACGCAGGCCCGCAGCACGGAGTTCGCGAAGCAGTAGCACCCCGGCCCCTCCGGCCGGCCCATGGCCAGCAGGTCGAACCCCTCGCGCTCCACCAGGGCCTGCTGCACCCGCAAGCGCAGGAACTCGGTCTTCGCCATCCCCCCCGGCAGGGAGGCCGCGCGCGTCAGCCCGTCCTCCCGGATGTCGCCCACCGTCTGCTCCACCGCCACCCCGAGCGCGGTGTTGAGGTTGAGGTTGGGGTCGGCGTCCACCGCCAGCACCGGGGTCTGGCCGGCCTCCACCAGGAGGTGCACCGCCAGCGCGGACACGGTGGTCTTTCCTACGCCGCCCTTTCCGGTGACGGCCAGCACCTGGCCCTTCATCCCCGTCCCTCCAGATGGCTGAGCAGGTGGGCCACTGCGTCCCGATAGGGCCCGGCCGCGGGCACGGTCTCGCCCCCGGCCACCGCCCCGTCCCAGGGAAGCGTCGCGAGGATCGGCAGCCCCTCCAGATAGGGGGCCACCTGCGCGCGGGAGGCGGCCGAGGTCGCCTTGTTGAGCACCACGCCCGGGAGGCGCAGCCCCAGTCCGGCCGCCAGGCGCGCGATGCGCGCGGCCGTGCGCGCCGCGGCGGGGCTGGGCTCCGTCACCAGGAGCAGCGCGCCGATGTGCTGCGCCGTCCCTCTCCCCAGGTGTTCGAGTCCCGCCTCCATATCCATTACTACCGACAGCTCCGCCTGCCCCACGACGTGTCGCACCAGGGCCTTCAGCACCGCGCTCTCCGGGCACACGCACCCCGACCCCGGTTCGTCTATCGTCCCCATCACCAGCAGCGAGATGCCGTCGTGCTCCACCCGGTGCGCGGCCAGCAGCGGCTCGACGTCCGGGGTGAGGGAGAAGAAGCCGCCTCCCTCCGCGTTGCCGGCCAGGGCCGACAGATCCTCTTTCAGCTCGGAGAGCGGCACCAGGGAGGCGAGCACTTCCTCCGGGAAGCCCAGCGCGCGGCCCAGGCAGTTGTTAGGGTCGGCGTCTATCGCCAGCACCCGCGCGCCCCCGTCCGCCAGCGCGCGCGCGAGCGCCGCGCTCACCGTCGTCTTCCCCACCCCTCCCTTTCCTGCCACCGCCAACTTGAGGCCCATTGCCGACGCCAACGCCCCTTAGCTCCCGGTCCGACTCGCCGTCCCCACCGCCAGCCCCAGCGCCGCCTCCAGGCGCGCCAGGTCAACGTGCTGCTCGAACTGCGCGAGCGCGTGCTCGACCTTCTTCGTCTCTCGCACCCGCTGCTTGCCCAGCAGTTGTTCCACCACCGTGACGGTGCTCAAGGTGTCGCCCCGCACCAGCACCACCGGCACTTCCAACTCCATCGCCCGCGCCAGCACGCGGTGGCTCGGCCGCAGGTTGCCGGTCAGGATGAGACAGCGCGTGGAGGTCTCCAGCGCCGCAAACTGCACGTCTATCCGGTCGCCCCCCGTGATCACGCACTTCCGCGCCGTACGGCGGAAGAAGCGCAGCGCGCTCTCCACCCCCATCGCGCCCACCACGAAGTTCTCCACCAGTTGCTCGCACCGGTCCTGCCCGCACAGCAGCTCGCCCTCCGTCGCCCGCGCGATCTCCCCCACCGTCACCGAACTCAGCAGCGAGTCGTCCGGCAGCATCCCCAGCACCGGCGCCCGGTGCGCCGCGAGCGCAGGCAGGATCTCTCTCTCCACCCACGGCCGTTCGCTCGCCGCGACGCGGTTGAACACCACCCCCGCAAGGCGCTCTCCCAGCCGCTCCTGCACCGCGATCACCGCATCAATCGCCACCAGCGAACCGGCGCGCGCGATGAGCAGCACCTTGGCCCCCAGCAGCTCCGCCACCGCGGGCGCCGCCAGCCCCAGCGCGCTCCCGCAGGTCAAGGCCTCCCCCAGGCCCCCCAGCAGCATCACTTCCTTGCCCAGCGAGATGGCCTGGAACGCCGCCTCCACCTTCGCCCGGGCCGCCGCCGGATCCGCCCGGTACGCCTCCGCATCCAGGATCACGGGGCACAGGTGGGCCGGCGCCGCGCGGAAGCCGAAGTGCTCGGCCACGAACAGCGTGTCCTCGTCCGTCACCTCCTCCCCCACCGCGATGGGACGGAGCCCCAGGGGCTTCATGTACCCGACGCGAAGGCCGGCCTTCCGCCACCGCGTCCCCAAGGCCAGACAGGCCAGCGTCTTCCCCCAGTAGGCCTCCGTCGAGATCACGTAGAGCGTTACCATGACTTCCTCTGCCTCCGGTCCGGACCGATCTTGGTGTGGGGGGCGCGGGAGGCGACGAGCCGATGGTGAGCGTGACTCACTGCGCCGCGCAGTTGGCACACTCCTCCGAAGCCGAGGTCTCTCACCGCTTCCTGAGATCTGACTGCTTGTAGGGCAGGAATCCTGCTCCCTGCAATCTCCGCTATCACTACAGATTACCCATATTCGTCCCCCACCGCCCGAATCCCTGCCAATTCGGCCCGGACTTTGCCGACCGGAACCTCCCAGGCGGGGGCCGCCTGGGGGCCGAGGGCGCCTTCTCCGGCCGGCGAGCAAGTCGCTTGTACCCGCAACGCGACAACCTCCCTCCGCCCCCATTTCGCCGCCCCACACCAATGCGCGACAATGCGCCCAGCTTTGCCAAGTCGGCGCTTGGCCATTTCGCCGCACGCCACCTGCCAGGTCGAGGAGTCGGCTGGGATCGCGATTCATGTCTCCCTCCCCCGGTGGCTTTGCTGGAGAGCAGTATGGTGCTATACTACACCCTATCTGGGCGCCACCACGGCGCCCTTCACAAGCCATCGCATTTGCAGGGCGGGAAGGGGATCGCTCATGTCCTTCTCTTCCATGCGTGTGCAGGTGAAGAAGTACGCGGCCCACCAGGCGCTGCCGTGGCTGCTCGAGCGCGCCACCGAGGACCGGGTGGGACGCTTCGTGCACTGGATGGAGCGGCTCTCCATCTCCGCCCACCATCGGGCCCAATTCCGCTATCTCGGCAAGCTGGTGGAGGAGAAACACCCCTCCCTCCAGCTCATCCAGCGGCTGCGCCACCTTCACCCCAACGTCCGTCGCGCGTTCATCAACTCCCTCCTGGTCAATGCCACCCTCACCGGCGAGATCGAGCGAAAGGCGTTCCGCGCCGCCCGCGGCACCCCCCTCCCTCCCTATCTCATCGTCATTAGCCCCACCATGCGGTGCAACCTGGCCTGCTATGGCTGCTACGCCGGCCACTATCCCAGGGAGCGCGACCCCCTCTCCTTCGAAGTGCTCGACCGCATCGTCACGGAGGGGACGGAGATGGGCGTGTACTTCTTCACCATCTCCGGGGGCGAGCCGTTCCTGCGCCCCGACCTGCTCGACCTCTACGAGAAGCATCCGGAGTGCTTTTTCCAGATCTACACCAACGGCACCCGCATTGACGACCGGGCCATTGCCCGCATGCAGCGGTGCGGCAACGTCGCCCCCGCGATCAGCATCGAAGGGTGGGAGGAGCAGACCGACGCCCGCCGCGGCCCGGGCGCCTATGCCACCCTCATGTCCACCATGGACGCGCTCCGCGAAGCCGGCCTCGCCTTCGGCTTCTCCGCCACCGCCACCCGGCGCAACGTCGAGTGCTACTTCGATGAGTCATTCTACGATCACCTGGTGGCCAAGGGCTGTCTCTTCGGCTGGTTCTTCCTGTTCGTGCCCGTAGGCCAGGACAACACCACCGACCTGATGATCACCCCCCTCCAGCGCCACCGCCTCCGTCAAACCGTCTCCCGCCTTCGCTTCACTAAGCCGCTCTTTGCGGCGGACTTCTGGGACGACGGGTGCCTGAGCGGCGGATGCATGTCCGGCGGCTCGCTCTACCTCCACGTCAACTACCGCGGCGACCTCGAGCCCTGTGTCTTCATGCACTTCGCGGAGGACAATGTCCTCGACTACTACCGCCGCGGCAAGCACCTCTCCGAGGTGCTCGACACCCCCCTCTTCCAGCGCCTGCGCGCCATCAACCGCAAGGACCCCAACCTGCTCCGGCCCTGCCCGTTGATAGACCACAACGAGTGGCTCGAGGAGGTGCTGAAGGAGACGCAGGCCCGGCCCACCCATCCCGGCGCGGAGAACATCGTCACCTCCCTCGCTCCGGAGGTGCGCGCCTGGGCGGAGGAGTACCGCCGCCTGGCCGATCACGTCTGGTACGACACCGACGAGTACGCCTGGGCCCAGAAGAAGGGCGATCCGCTCTGGGATTCCGACTAGGGGCCTCGACTGCCGCCCGCCTCTATCCCTCCGCGCCGCCGGCAGGTGGAACGCCCGCGTCACGAAGACGGCCATCTTGCCCGAGCACGACGCGTGCCCCCCACCCGCGCAGGATCCCCTCGCGGTCCTGCTGGGATCAACGCCTACGGCAGCTCAGCCCCCGGTCCTGCCTCCCCTCCGCGCCCCCCGGCCACCTCCCGGCACGACCCCGCGCACCGTCGGCAGGCCTCCGCACACTCCACCATCCACTGATCCTCCGGGAACCGGTCGCAACGCTCCGCGCACCGCTCCGCCGCCGCGGCCGCGAACTCTCCCGCGCGGCCGGCGAACTCCGAGCGCCGCAGCAGCAGCGTGACCACCAGTTGGCAGGCCTCCGCGGCATCCAGCAGCGACCGCACCACCGGCAGCGCCGCGTGCGCGCCGCCGGCCTGGAGCGCGTAGGTCACCGTCTCCGCACACACCAGGTGGCACTCGTTGGCCTCCTCCACGCACTCCTGCACCCGCTCGCCCTCCTCGTCACCCTCCTCTGACTCCAGCTCCTCCTCTTCTGGTCTCTCGTGCGCTCGTTCGCCCATGGCCTCCTCCTCGCGGGCGCCGCCGTCCCTTCGCCCGGCCGTTCACCCTAGCATGGGTGAGGTTTTCCCGCGTGTTCCCTGGCGGACACGCACGGCGCGGCTTGGGACAAGCGGGGCCCCGAACGCGTCGTTCCCCCACCATCTCCAGCTCCGTCTGGTGCGTGTGTGCGGCCCGCGCCACACGGACTCAGCGCCGTGTGTGCTATCCTGCGAAACCTGACTGGAACTTCTGTTTGCCCATGACCCTCTTTTCCGACAGACCGTCGCCGGGCCGCTGAGGCACCGATAGGCCAAAGTAACGCACAACGCAGGGTCGTGGCACGCTTCTTGTAGGACTGCGTCACAGTCGGGGCTTGATCCCCAAGGTAAAATGTCGCACCGCGTGCGACGAGAGGAAGAGAGGTCGTTCTCGGTGGCTGGGCCGTCTTGGGCGAGGGCCGCAGGCACCGGAAACTCTGCAGATGCCATGGAGACTGCCGTGATCCGCGGTACGGGATCCAGTAACAGAATAGGAGAACGCCTGGTGAGCCAGGGGCTGTTGACTGCTCAGCAATTGGAGCAGGCCCTGGCCGCCCAGCGGCGCACCGGCGCCTTTCTCGGCGAGACCCTGGTCACGCTCGGCCTCGTCAAGACCAGGGACATCGGTCCCGTTCTGGCCGAGGCCCTCGGCGTTGCCTACCTCAACCCCCGCGAGTGCGAGATCGAGCGGGAGGTGGTGGACCTCGCCCCGGAGAGCTTCATCCGCCAGCACACCGTGCTTCCCGTGCGGGTGGAGGAGGGCCGCCTCCACGTCGCCATGGCCGACCCCCTCGATCTCTCCGTCCTCGACGATCTCAAGCTCATCTCCGGCCTGCCCGTGGTCCCGCTGCTCAGCATGGAGCGGGACCTGCTCGCCACCATCAACCTCCATTTCGACACCTCCCGCCACGCGGAGCAGGCGATCCGCGATATAGATGCCGAGAAGGCTGCCTCCGGCGAGAGCCAGTCCGAGCCCAGCGCGGAAGAGTTGAGCGTGCTCGCCGCCGACGCCCCCGTTGTCCGCTTGGTGAATCTGGTCATCAACGGCGCCATCAACCGGGGCGCGAGCGACATCCATCTCGAGCCGCAGAAGGACGACATGCGCGTCCGCTACCGCCTCGACGGGCTGCTCTACGACCAGATGACCATCCCCCGCAACCACCAGGCCGCGGTCGTCTCTCGCGTGAAGATCTCCGCCCGCATGAACATTGCCGAACGCCGCCTCCCCCAGGACGGCCGCATCGCCCTCACCAACCACGGGCGGGAGTTCGACCTGCGCGTCTCCACCATGCCCTCCATCTTCGGCGAGAAAGTCGTCATGCGCCTCCTCGAGAAGACCTCCATGCGCCTCCCCTTCGAGGACCTCGGCTTCCTCCCCGATCAGCAGCAGCTCTTCCAGTGGCTGCTCGCCCGGCCCTACGGCATGATCCTCGTCACCGGCCCCACCGGCTCGGGCAAGAGCACCACCCTCTATGCCGCGCTCTCCACCATCAACGAGCCCACCCGCAACATCATCACCATCGAGGACCCGGTCGAGTACCAGCTCCCCGGCATCACCCAGACCGAGACCAACCCCAAGGTGGGCATGACCTTCGCCCGGGGCCTGCGCACCATGGTGCGCCAGGACCCGGATGTCATCATGGTGGGCGAGATCAGAGATCTGGAGACCGCGGAGATCGCCGTGCAGGCCGCCCTCACCGGCCATCTGGTGTTCAGCACCCTGCATACCAACGACGCCCCGGGGGCCCTGGTGCGCCTGGAGAACATGGGGGTCGAGCCGTTCCTCATCTCCTCCTCCGTCATCGGCGTCCTCGCCCAGCGCCTGGCGCGGGTCATCTGCCCCTCCTGCAAGCAGTTCTACACCCCCTCCGCAGACGTCATCAAGAGCTTGAGCTCCATCGGGGTCGCCCTGCCGAAAGACGTCCAGCTGGCCCGGGGCGTGGGATGCGAGGAGTGCGACCACCTTGGCTACCGCGGGCGGACTGCCATCTACGAGGTGATGCGGGTCTCGGACGCGCTGCGGGAGCAGGTGCTCGCCCGCCAATCGGCCGTCGCCCTCCGGGAGCAGGCCCGCGCCGACGGGATGAAGACCATGAAAGAGAGCGGCCTGGAGAAAGTGCTCCAGGGCGTCACCACCGCAGAGGAAGTGCTGCGAGTGATCTACGTGGAGGAGGAATAGCCCCGTGGCCGTGTTCACCTATGTTGCCAGAGACGTTGACGGCGCGCTCGTCACCGGAAGCACCGCCGGGGCCGACGAGGCCATGGTGCGCCGCGACCTGCGGAACGGCGGCCTCTATATCGTCTCCCTCACCGAGCAGCGGGAGCGGGAATCCCTGGCCGACCGCTGGGCCCGCTGGCGGGGAGTCAAGCTGGGAGACCTGGTGGTCTTCTCCCAGCAGCTTTCCTCCATGGTCGCCGCCGGCATCCCCATCGTCGAGTGCCTCCACGAACTCATTGATGAGACGGAGAACCCCTGCCTGCGGCGGGCCCTCGTCAAGGTGGTGCAGGACATCCAGAGCGGCTCCACCTTCAGCCAGGCCCTCGCCCGTCACCCCCGCACCTTCCCCGAGCTGTTCGTCGCCCTGGTTCACGCCGGCGAGGTGGGCGGCGTGCTGGAGCACAGCCTGCAGAGCATCGCCGAGAACCTCGACAAGGAGATGGAGCTGCGGGAGAAGGTAAAGTCCGCCTTCGTCTACCCCATTGCCGTGCTGCTGGTGGCGACCGGTGTGGTCACCTTCATGCTGCTCTTCGTCATCCCGGTGTTCCAGAAGGTGTACGGCCAGTTCCATTCCCAGTTGCCGACCCCCACCCGCATGCTCATTGCCGTCAGCGGGTTGATCTCCCACTACTGGTGGCTGGTGCTGCTCGCCCTGATGGGCCTGGTGGTCGCCTTCCGCAGCGCCATCGCCACGGACAAGGGGAAGCTGGTGTGGGACCGGGCCAAGCTGCGGCTCCCGCTCCTGGGACGGCTCGTCCGCAAGATCGTCGTCGCCCGCTTCGTCCGCACCCTCGGCGCGCTCGTCGGCGCCGGGGTGCCGCTGCTTGCTGCCCTCGAAACCGCCTCTCGGGTCGCCAACAACGCCGAGTTCGACGTGGCCATCAAACGCGTCGGGGAGGAAGTGTCGAAGGGCTCTTCCCTCTCCGCTCCCCTCCGCGCCAGCGGCCGCTTCCCCAACTTGGTCCCGCGGCTGGTCCAGTCCGGCGAGGAGTCCGGCGACCTGGAGGGGATGCTGCTTCGCATTGCCCATTTCTTTGACCGCGACATCGAGCACACCGTGCGTCGGCTCACCGCGTTGATGGAGCCGGTGCTCACGGTGGTGCTCGGCGGAATAGTCGGTGCGATCGTGATCTCGCTTTACATGCCGATCTTCACCCTGGCGGCCGTCATCCGGCGCTAGCATCGTGAAGCGGCGGGGCCCGGCCGGAACGGAGGTGACCGTGACGGGAGGCCGGAGCCGGGGCGACCCCAGGGCATGGCAGTGGGTGATCGCAATCAACCAACCACCATCGGTGGAGGAGAATGAAAGCATGATGCACAGACGGACGCGATTCGGTTTCACGCTGATTGAGCTGTTGGTCGTCATCCTTATCCTGGCCATCTTGATGGCCATCGCCCTGCCGCTCTACCTGCGCGCGGTCCGCGATTCCAATCGCCAGACCTGCCGCTCCAACATGCAGACCATCGCCAACGCCCTCCAGGCCTACAAGATCAGGAGCACCAACCACCTGTTCCCGGCCCAGACCGCGGCGACGGATCCCATTGACCTCAACTTCGCCGGCGACGCGAACAACCCGCCGTTCGTCGGCAATGACCAGGACCTGCAGACGCTCCCCCAGTGCCCCACGGACAGCGTCTCCGGTGACTCTGATGACTACACGGCCGCCATGGATGCCAACGGCCGGCTGGTGATCACCTGCAACTCCGACAACGCCACGGAGCGGGATTCGCACAACACCGTATCGAGCGATCCCGGCAATACCGCTCACGGCTTCATCGTGGGCGTGGACGCGCAGTAGCGCGGATGCTCCCAGAGGACTGGGAGAGGAGTGGGGTCTCCTCTCCCAGCTGCCCTCCGGCCCGCACGGCGGAGCGGCACGGGGTGGGGCTCCGCGGGAAAGCTGGAACCTATGAAACGCGGGAAACGTACTGACCAAGGCGCGGCTCTCATCCTCGCGCTCGTCATCGTCGCCATCCTGAGTGCCTTGCTGAGTGGGATTCTTCTGTTCAGCGTCTCCCATCTGGCGCTGAGCAACACCAATAGCAGTTACGCCAACGCCCTCAATCTGGCCGAGGCGGGCATTAACTGGGAGCTGTGGAAGCTCGGCCACGATATCTCCACGGCTGACGTGGTGCAGACCCCCTGGATCCGCTTCCCCGATCCGCCCGAGGCGGGCCAGAAGCCGCGTTATTACCGCGTCCAGATCCAGGCCGTGGGCGGCGGGACCTGGGCCCCACCCGCCCCCTGCATGATCGTTGCCCAGGGCAAGGTGGACGATGTGGTCCGCACCATCCGCGTGAAAGCCCAGGGCCAGGGGCTCTTCGGCAAGTATGCCCTCTTCGGCATCAACTCCTTCAACGTCGGCGGCAACGCCACCGTCAACGGCGCCGCGGGCACCGACGGCGTGGTGAATATCAACGGCAACCCCAACTTCAACGGCAACTTCTGGTATCAAGGCCCCGGCGCCATCGGCGACAGCGTGGAGGGCCTGGTCACCGGCGAGATCTTCCACTCCCCCCTCCCCGAGATCTATCCCACCGTCAACACCATCGCCAGCGACTGGGCCCAGGCCCACTGGGGAGCCACTCCCCCGCCGGCCATCACGGTGGAGTACTTCAAGACCCACAACAACAACAGTCAGATCGTCAACAGCCTCGGGCAGCCCGTCCAGATCAAGAACTACACCCTGGACTCGAAGACCTTCGGCGCCGACGGCATTATCGTTCTCCCGCCGGGCGACTACTACTTCGAGAAGATGGAGCTGCCCGGCAATAACACCATTCGGATCAGCAATTCCACCGGCGTGGTCAACATCTGGCTCGGGCCGGAAGGCGGCGTCGGCAAGGACGACACCGTCAATGGGTGCATGGAGTTCGCCTCCCACGACGTCTCTCGCTTTCATCTCTACGACGGCTCCGCCCGCACCCTCAAGATGAACGGGACCATGGACTTCTACGGCTGCATCTTCGCCTACAACGGCCCCAATAAGCAGGGCAACCACTATGGCTCCGTGCAGATCAACGGCACCGGCAACGTCTATGGCTCGGTCATCGGCTATGACGTCAGCCGCATGACCGGAAACTCGACCATCACCTTCCAAAGCACCGGCGGCGGCCTGGAGCCCGGCGACCCGGTCCAGTACTGGGGGATCGGGCAGACCTGGGAGGAGGTGAACCCGGTATGAAACGGCGCGGCCTCTCCCTCATCGAATTGCTGGTGGCCGTCGTCATCCTCGGCCTCGCCCTCGCCGGCCTGATGGGGCTGTGGACGTTCAGCTTCGGCGCCACCGGCCACTCCCAGACTATCGGCGTCGCCTACAACGTCGCCCGCCGCGAGATCGAGCGCCAGCGCACCGTCGGCTACCTCCTGGCGCCGGACGGAACTGTCGCCAACGGCTACAAGTTGCAGGTGGTGAATGTAGGCGGCCTGCAGCAAAGGACCTGGGTAGTGACCACACCGGACGACCCCCGCGCCCGCTTCGTCGCCACGGCCACCTTGACCACCCTCCCGGATGCCGGCGGCAGCATCAACGCCACCTGCCTCCGCCGCCTCCACGTCCAGGTGCTGTCCACCGAGCGCAATGAGATGGCCTTCGTCACCACCACCTACTTCGCCCGCGGGGGGATCTGATGAGGCCCCGGCGGACCCGCCGGCCTCGTGCCGGAATGTCCCTGGTCGAACTCCTGGTGGCCTGCCTGGTCCTCGGCCTGATCATGGCCGCGCTCGGCAAGCTCATGGTAAGCGCCTACGATTCCGAGGAGGCCGTCCAGGACCAGAACCGCATGCAGCAGCTTGCCCAGCAGGCGGCGGACGCCGTCGCCGACCATCTGCGCGGCTCTACCGGCCTGCTCGCCGGCACCGCCACGGACGTGCGCGCCGGCTTCCTGGGCGACGACCTGGCCCGCTACTACCTGCAGGACGGCGCGCTGAAGTGTGACTCCACCCGCTCCGGCCAGGTGCGCGTGGGCGAGGTGATCTGCACCGACGTCTCCGCCCTCACCTTCACCTACCTGCGGCGCAAGCCCTCCGGCGCGATCCTGGAGGTGGCCCCGAGCGCCGGCGTGGCGCACGCCCTGCAGATCACGGTCACCGTCGCCTCCGACAAGGAACGCGCCACCCAGACCAGCGTCGTCCAATTCCGCAATATGCTGTGACGCCGCCACCCCGCGGCCTGTCGCAAAGGGAGCAGTCTCATGCCACAACCAGTCGGGATCGGTATTGATATCGGCGAGAACCAGATTCGCGTCGCCCGCCTCCGGCACACCTCCCGCGGTCTGGAAGTGCAGGGCCTGGGGGCCGCGCCCACCCCCTCCGGCGCAATGAGCGGCGCGAGCGTACTCGAGCCCCGCCTGCTCGCCGACGGAATCCGCCGCGCGCTGCGCACCGCCAACATCTCCGGCGTCGCCGCGGTCGTGGGCCTGCCCGGGCGCGCCGCCTCCTCCCGCGTGCTCGAACTCCCCGCCATGGCCAAGGAAGAGATGAAGACCGTCGTCGCGGGCGAGATGGAACACCACCGGATGATCGCCATGGGCCAGGGCACCTTCGATTTCCTCACCCTCACCGAGCCCCAGCCCGACTCCCGCCGCGTGCGCGTCCTGGTGATGGCCGCGGATAAGAAGCTGGTGGATGACTACCGCGAGGCCCTCCGCCTCGCCGGCCTCCAACTGCTCGCCCTCGAGCCGGTCTCCCTCGCCGCCGCCCGCGCCGTCTATCCCGCCCTCCAACAGGGAGGCGTCGCCCTCATCACCGTCGGCGCCCGCTCCACCGAGTTCACCGTCTTCTGCAACGGCGTCCTCCGCTACTCCCGCCAGATAGACGTCGGCGTGCTCGACATCCTCGGCGGCCAGTCGAATGCCCACGTGGATGCCACCGCCGCCCCGGTCTCCCAGCCGGCCCCTGTCACCGCCATCCCCACCCTGGAGCGCAGCGGCGGCAACCTCCAGACCCTGCTCTTCGAACTCCAGCGCTCCCTCGACTTCTACCACCGGGAGGCCCCGGATTCGGAGCGCGTGGAGCGCCTGCTCCTCTCCGTGGACCCCACCCACGTGCAGGCCCTCGACCAGCAGCTCCAGACCAGCCTCGGCCTGCCGGTCACGATGTGCGACCCCTTCGCCGACCTCAACGCGGGCGCCGCCTCTGACCTGAACCCCGCCTTCGCTCCCGCCCTCGGGCTCGCCCGCCGCCTGCTGGAAGAGAACCCCGGCGCCCCTCAGATGGACCTCTCCATCACCGGCCGCGCCAGCCGGCTCGCCAAGGTCGCCCCCCGCTATCTCACCTGGGCCACCGTCGTCTCCCTGGTAGTGGTGTTCGGCGGCATGCTCCTCTTGCTCCAGGTATACGCCGCCATGCGCCATCGGGAGGCCCAGCTCGGGCAGGCCAAGGCCGAACTGGTGAAGGTTTCTGCCGATGAGCAGGTGCGCACCAGCGAGGCCAAGCACGCGCAGGAGGCGCAGCGCATCGTCCAGCTTCGCGGCCTGCCCTGGTCCGACATCCTCTTCAACGTCTCCAGCTCGATGCCCGAGGGCGTCTGGCTGACCAGTGTCACCCTGGCCCCGGGGAACTCCCTCGCGCTGGACGGCATGGCGCTTTCCGCCAACTCCGTCGCCACCTTGATGGAGGCGCTCACCCACGCGCCCCTCTTCCGCAATCCGGAGATGACCTCGCTGCAGAAGAACGCCTCCGGCGCGAGTTCCGCCCTGGTGAAGTATCAGGTGAAAGTGCAACTGGTCGTTCCGCCGCCGGCCGGTGCCGCCGCGGCCCCTGCGCCGGCAGGTACTCCGGCCAGCCCGCCGCCCACTGCCCCGGCTCCCACGGGAGGTGCCCTATGAGACTCACCGCGCTCCGCCCCCGCACCCAACTCCTCCTCGCCATCCTCCTCCCCGTGGCCAGCTTGATCCTGGCCGTGGGGCTGATCTGGCCCTATTTCTCCCACCTCCGACAGGTGAGGCAGGACCTGGAGCGCACGCGGCTCACCATTGACCAGACGAACCAACGCATCCGCCTGGCGGAGGCGGAGGCCGAGGGCCGGCCCCTGGCCCTCGCGGTCGTCCCGCGCTCCCAGGAGGAGCCCATCCTCTTCGTCCGGCAGCTCGCCGCGCTTTCCCTCGACTCCCACGTCACCCTGACCGCGGTGCGCGCCCTCGGGACGCCCCGCGCGGCCGCCGACGACTCCCCCTACGGCGTCAAGCCCACTCCCCAGGCCCCCGCCCCCGGCGCCGTCCCCGGCCAGCGACCCGTGCTGCCGCCAAGTTCGGTGCAGGAACTGCAGCAGGAGGTGACCGTGGAGGGATCGTTCAACAGCGTGCTCGCCCTGCTCGTCCGCCTCGAGAACTTCGAGCGCATTCTCAGCGTGAGTCAGTGCCGCTTGCGCGCCGCCAGCGGCCCGGCCTCCTCGCAGGTGCAGGCCGCCTTCACCCTTAGCCGCTTCGTCGCCACCCTTGCGACCGCCGCCCCCGCGGCGGGCGCTCCCACCCCTGCGACCGCCGCCCCCGCGACTGCCGCTCCCGTCCAGGCTGCTAGCGCAGCCCGCGCAGCAACCCCGTGAGCGCCACCACATGATAGCTGTCTACCAGAACCATCAGCACCACGCTCGCCCAGCAAATCGGGCGCGCTCGCGGTCGCCGATAGACCAGCCCGATCAGCACCGTCGCGAGCAGCGTCAGCACCACCTTGGCGGGGACGAACAGCCCGCGCGCCGCCATCCAGGCCAACACCGGATTCCCCTCCGGCACCCCCAGCCGGAAGGCCAGCAGCGAGCATCCCAGATCGGCCATCCCGAAGATCAGGTAGAGCAGGCCGACAAAGGTGCCGCTCACATGATCGAGCAAAGTGGGCCTTCCCGTGCCGTCCATGGGTGCTGCCACTCCTGGCGCCATGCTAGGCAACCCTGCCATGATGGTACGTTCTCTCCCGTTTCCGCGAACCTGAATCTGTCGCTGCCTGCGGCCCTCGCCGCACCAAGGAGGTTGTCGTGACCTATCGTAAGGGCGATCTGCCCAAGATCATCATCTTGGTGGTGCTCATCGCCGCCACGGCCTGCTTCTCAATCTACATCTTCCGCGGCGCCGCGCCCGCGCCCGCCAAGGTGCCCGTCGCGGCCAAGTCCGCGGCTGCGACCGCGGCCGGTGAGCACCTCTTCGCTCCCCGCGAGCATTCCACCTCCGACCTGCTGCTGCGCGCCCAGGCCGCCCCCGATCCCTTCAAGCCCTATGTCACCCAGGACGTCGTGCGCGCCCGGCCCGTCCCCGCAGGCCCAGGCGAAGAGCGAACCGCCGCCGCGCCCGCCCCCGCCTCCCGCGCCCTCCCGCCCATCGCCACGGAGGATTCCCTCCGCCTCGTCGGCATCGTCAGCGGCTCCCGCCCCATGGCCGTCCTCGTCGCCAGCGACGGGCGCTACTATGCCCGCCCCGGCGACCTCCTTCCCACCGGCTGGCGCCTCGCCCGCCTCACCGCCCGCACCGCCGAACTCACCAAGGGCAAAGACCGCCGCACCCTCACCCTCACTCCCGCCCGCCAGAAGCCCTCCCGTGAGATCAAGCCCCTCTCCCAGGAGGAATCCGCACCCCCTGCCTAGACAATACGCCTCCCCGCCCTTGACCGGGGAGCACCAGAGAGGGCCTGCGGTCTCCCGCAGGCCCTCTCTCTCTGGGCGACGCGCTCCGCGCCCTTCTCTGGAGTCTCGGCCGTCCAGGAAGGCGCTACGTCGGCCTTGTTACGGCAACAGTGGTTCGGCCACAGGGAGGAGATCCTGGCGCGGCGAAAGGCGTTGCAGATTTGGATCCTGATCGCGCGCCGCGTACGCTAGCGGACGCTGAAGGGCCGGATTCCGGAGGAGACGAAGCCCGAGGTCTGGAACACCGACCACGGCCGCGGTGCCATGGGCTTTCAACACAGAAACAGAGGCCCAGCGGAGACCGGATAGCGTTCTTCGCAAGGACAACCTTCATGACTGAGTCTGCTGGACCCTACTACCTCTACCGTCCGCGCTGGATGACCGTGCTGGGGTGGATCTACTACGCGACGGCCGTTGTCCAAGTCAGCGTCCCATTTCTTGCCGAAGACTTCGCAAGAGACCCTCTGACGCTTAAGATCTTTACCGGCGTGGCCGGCGGGCTGTTCTGGTGGCTGGCTGCCCGCAGCCTCTTGGCTGGGGGCAGGTTCGGGCGCGGAGTGACCGGCTTCCTCGCTGGGTTTTCCCTGTTTGGGCTCTTCTTCCATCTCCCAGCTCGCAGTCGGCCGATTGCGAAGGACTTTGTTTCCCGCGCGGGGATGTGTCCCACCTGCGGTCAGCGCCGACCCAAGTGGAGAGGCCTCCCGCTTCGACACTACCTATGCAAGGCTTGCGCCTGCAAGGTGGACGTGCTGGATCCGCCTCGAGGCCAGCAGGACCTCCCGCCGGCCTGGAGGCACTAGTCGGAGCCGGCAGCCACCGAAGCTCCCTCCGACAGCGCTCTTCGAGCTTCGCTACTCGTCGCTGTTTCTGCTAGGGACTTCCCCGCTGCTTGGCGGGAACCGCGGACAGTCACCTATTTCTTCCATATCAACCGTATGAATCATAGGTAACTTGCCTATTGCTCTCCGTGCTGCTGGGGAAGCCACCACCGCAGCACCACATTGCCATACTTCATGCCCGCGCCATAAGCCTCCAGCATCAGGTAATCGCCGCGAACGATCTCTCCTTCGCGAAAGGCTGTATCCAGAGCCAGCGCCACCGAGGAGCCGGCGCAGTTGCCGTAGCGGGCGATGTTTCGGTCATAGACAGGTGTGGCCGATTGTCTTTTCGAGGCGTCCGTGATTCTCCTATTCAGCTGATGCGGAATGATGAGACGAATCGCCTCGAGGGGGACACCAAGATCAGCGCAAATCCCTCGTCTCAATTCAGGAACCTTCCTGACAATCGCCTTCAGCATGGGCCCGCCGCCATTCGGACCGAAGTGCAGATAGTGTTCACGTTTTCGAACCGTGTCACCACTGGCGGGCAAAGCGGTGCCGCCGGCCCTCGCGCTTACGCAGTCAATGAACTCGCGATCGGAGTCCATCCGATAGCCGAGAATCCCATAGCCTTCCTCGTCAATTCCTTCGATCACGACCGCGCCCGCGCCGTCCCCAAAGAGGATGCAAGTTTCGCGGTCCTGATAGTCCACGAACTTGGAGGTAGCATCGCCGGAGACAACGAGCACCGTGCGATATCGAGGATAGAGGCGCATCTTGTCATAGGCTTCGCCCAGAGCCAGGCAGAAGCCGACGCATTCGGCGGTGACGTCGAGGGCGAGCGTCGTCTTGGGCGCCCCCAGTTTCTGGGCGAAGGTGTCGGAAGTGTTGGGAACGAGCTGATCGGGAAAGGAATAGGTGACCAGAATAAGATCCAGATCAGCGGCCGTCTTCCGGGCCATGGCCAGGGCTCTTTGAGCCGCCGGCACCATCAGGTCGCTCGAGGACACGCCGGCATCGGCGATTCGCCGTTCTTTGATGCCGGTACGTTGGGTAATCCACTCGTCGCTGGTCGCCACCATCTTGGAGAGGTCGTCGTTAGTCAGGACTGTCGCGGGGACCTCGGAACCGATACCGGTGATGCAGAGCGATGACACTGTGAAGCTGCCTCCTTGCCCCTGCTAAGCCTAGGATGCCACATGACACCGTTGACTTGCTAGGACAGTCGGCCCCAAAGGCCGGCCTCCGTTATCGGAACCCTCGCTGCTCCCAGGGAACTCAGCCCGGGTCCCGTCGTTGGGCAGGATCAGGAGGGACCACGCATCCGCTGGTTGATCGCCTCAAGCACGCCCTCTTCATGCAGTCGCAGGCAGACCGAACACCCTGCGAACCGGGTACCCTCTCGCATAGTATGGATCTCTTCAACCACGCGAGCCGGGATTAGTGCTCGATACTTCTCCAGGACTCCGAATATCGACAGCTTCTGGATCTCTCCAATCACGGGGCGCGCGGATTGGAATGCCGTCAATGAATCCGGGCTGAGACTCCCAATCTACTCGGTTGTCGTCAAGGCCTTCTTGAGGCATAATCCGGTGTTCACGACCAGACGCGGGCCCCGGAAACGCACCTCACCGTACCGCTTCTCTGGAAGCGGTCTCATGTGGCACCACGCCTACGTATTTCGCGGCGTCGTGGCGGGCTCCCGCCTGGCAACTCTACTCGCGGCGAGGGAGACGCAGCTCCCCATCTTCCTTCGGCGACCATCGCGGGAGCCGGACAGGCCGGCCCAAGCTCGGGAGAGACGGTCACGCCGCTGCTGGCAGCGGCGTCCCGCAGATGATTCGATGACCGTCCTCTGTCCGCACTCCCGCGACGACACGCGCCCCGTCATAGTCCCGCTGGTCACGCGCCAGCGCATACAGCAATTCCAAGAGCTTGCGGGCCAGCGCCACCCGGATCTCGGGCCACTTCATTCCCCGCCCCCGCAACTGGTCCGCCTCCGCATGGTACCGTCCGCCGGTGCGCACCATCCCGACCACCGCTTGGCACAGGGCCGCCCGCGCCTCCGCCCGGCCCCGCTT
>Ga0315282_10002732_pt1 | contig 32103 bp, 38 predicted proteins | sample YL17G07_20_MG_FD_203693 | JGI IMG/M metagenome (GOLD analysis project Ga0315282, IMG submission 203693) | Sediment microbial communities from Yellowstone Lake, YNP, Wyoming, USA - YL17G07_20 | ecosystem: Environmental > Aquatic > Freshwater > Lake > Sediment | place: USA: Wyoming | collected...
CGAGCATCCCGAGCGGCTCGAAGAAGTCGCGATCGCGTTGTGGGACCTGTACAAAAAGAAACGCGCCGCGGAAAAAGACGCAGCGGCTATGAGACACGCGCAGGCGTTTGCTCGACAGCAGGCTCTTGCCGCGGCGGCGCAACCATCCGCGCCGCGCGCTTTGCTGCGACGCATCAAGCAGCGGGTCAAGTCCCTCATCACCAAGAGCGTGTCTTAGAATCGTTGCATCTGAGGCGCAATGACGGGATAGGGTTTATGCAGTATCAAGGCGCGCTCTAAAAGGTGAAACAGACGCTCGTGGGCGTTCGCTCACGAAGACGCCGCGCGTCGAACGGAGACAAAAGCATGGTTTCCAAAATCGAAGCCGCCAACGTGTTTTGCACAGCCGGACTGCTGTTCCTGCCGATTGTGTCGGGATTCGTGTTTGGCGCGACGGGGTGGGCGCACGCCGCACCGCCCGCAAAGGTTCGCGTGGCCATGTGCCAGACCCTATGCGTGGACAGCGACCGCGAGGGCAACTTCGGCCGCATTGAAAAAGCCCTCGCCGAAGCCAAAAAAGGCGGCGCGCAGATCGCCTGTCTTCCCGAAAGCTCCGTTCTCGGTTGGGTCAATCCCGAAGCTCATCAGCTGGCTTATCCGATCCCCGGCAAGGACACCGACCGATTGGCGAAGCTGGCCAAGCGCCTCGACCTGATGCTTTGCGTGGGACTCGAGGAGAAAGACGGCGACCGGCTTTACGGCGGGGTGGTTCTGATTGATCGCGACGGCCGTTTGCTTCTAAAGCATCGCAAGATCAACGTGTTGCCGGAATTGATGACGCCGTCCTACACATCCGGGAAGCCCGAAGACATCAAGGCGGTCGAGACCGAGTTCGGGCGAATCGGCCTGCTCATCTGCGCCGACACGTTCGCCCCGCGTCACCTCGAACTCATGCGCGCGCAGAAACCCGATCTTGTCCTCGTCCCTTACGGCTGGGCCGCCAAGCCCGAAGAATGGCCCAAGCACGGCGACAAGCTGCTCGAAACCGTCGCGAAAGCCGCCCGTGCGATTGGTGCGCCGGTTGTGGGCACCGACAATATCGGCACGATCACTCACGGTCCTTGGACGGGCCGCACGTTCGGTGGACAAAGCGTCGCCGTCGAGCCCAATGGCAACGTTCTGACGCGCGGCAAGGATCGCGTCGAGCAAGTCCTGGTCTTCGATGTGCCGCTGGGTTGGTGCGATCCTACCAAGAAACCCGAGTAGCAGGCGAGACAGGAGACAGGTTGACAACCTGTCCTACTTTGCCAGCTCGGCCTTTGTTTCAGGGGCGATCGGCGGCTGGAAGATCAGCTTTTTTTCGCGCGCCAGTTCCGCGACCCTCATCGCCATGTTGATCGAGGGGATTCCATAGTAGTCCGCAAGCATCTCGGCCGCCGTACTCAGCCTCCCCGCGCTCACCAAGATCAGCGCAATCGCAACAACACCGAGCCGCATAAAGCCCTCGTTCAATATCGTCTGAGACCGCGATTGTTCGAACAATCTTCTCCCGCTGGCGTCACGCAGGTCAAGCCCGGCCGGAACGAATAACACTTGACCGCGACGAAAAAACCCTCATACGTGAGAGGGCGATGTGAGCGCAAGACCTTGCGGTGCCGGGTCGCGGTCGCGCACCATCCCACAACAGAACCAAGCGAGGAGGAGGGGATCATGGGTAGGAAAGGGTTGGCTCTATCCGTCTGCTTGACCGTTTCGCTGGTGCTGACGGGCGGATCTGCCCGCGCCGAAGTGAAACTGCCGGCGCTGATTTCGGACGGCATGGTTTTGCAGCAAGGCGTTCCCGTCCGAATCTGGGGCTGGGCCGACGAAGGCGAGCAGGTCGTGGTCAAGCTCCAGAAGCAATCCGAAACCACGATCGCAACCCAGCGGCAATGGTCCGTCTGGCTGAAACCGATGAAGGCTGGCGGGCCGTATGAACTTGTGATTGCCGGAAGAAACACCCCAAAACCGATCATCTTCAAAGACGTTCTGATCGGCGAAGTCTGGGTCTGCAGCGGCCAGTCGAACATGCAGAGGTCCTTGTCCCAGGCGTTTGAGGCCCAAGAGCACATCACCAATGCGACCAATCCGAAGCTGCGGCTGTTCACAGTTCCGCGGGTAAAGTCAGACAAGCCCCTGGATGACACTACGGGAAGCTGGCAAAGGTGTACGCCGGAGGCGGCGAAGAACTTCAGCGCCGTGGGGTACTTTTTCGGCCGGGATTTGCAGAAAGCGTTGAAGGTCCCGGTCGGACTCATCCACTCGTCGTGGGGCGGATCGCCGGCCGAGGTCTGGACCAAGGAATCCGTTCTAGCGGCAAACCCTGAGTTCGCCCCCATGCTCGAAAGCTCAAGAAAGGCGGTCGAGAACCACAGGAAAGCGTTGGCAGACTATGAGACAAAGGCCGCCGAGGCAAAAGCCGCCGGCAGGCCCGCCCCGAGACGCCCGACCATCGGGTGGGTGTGCGGCGAACTCTATAACGGCATGATCGCACCGTTGCTTCCCTATGCGATCAAGGGGGCGATCTGGTATCAGGGCGAATCGAACGCCGGTCGCGCGGCGCAATACCGGCGGCTCTTCCCGGCCATGATTCAAAACTGGCGTCAGGATTGGCGGCTCGGCGATTTCACGTTTCTCGAGGTCCAGCTCGCGCCCTTTCTGCCCGGCAAGACGGAACCGCCTGTGAGCACCTGGGCCGAGCTGCGCGAAGCCCAATTGCTGGCCACGCGCCTTCTGCCCAATGTCGGTATGGCGGTCATCACCGACGTCGGCGAGCCGAACGACATCCATCCGAAGAAAAAGGAACCGGTCGGTGCGCGACTGGCGCTGGCGGCGCGTGCGATTGCTTACGGGCAGAAGATCGAAGATTCGGGTCCCCTTTCCAAGTACATGGAGATCCGGCGCGACCACATCGCACTTCACTTCGATCATGTCGGCAAGGGGCTGGTCGCAAAGGATGGGCCGCTGAAGGGCTTTACAATCGCGGGCGCGGATCGCAAGTTTGTTCCCGCCGACGCCGCGATCGAGGGCGATGTCGTGCTCGTCTTTTCGAAGGAAGTGCCGCGGCCGGCTTTTGTTCGCTATGGCTGGGCCGATTGCCCAAGTGTGAATCTATGGAACAAGAACGGTCTGCCCGCCAGTCCGTTCCGGACAGATCGGGATGAGGCGGATATGAGCTATTGAAGCGACGGCCGTGCGCGGGCATGCTTTTTGTAGTCTAGGCCCTTGTGGCCGTTCGAAATAGTACCCAGCCGCCCTGGCCCTTGCGCGTGGGGACGTTGGCCAGCAAATCCAGCGAACGGCCATACGGGGCTAGACTACGGGTCGGCCCATTTTCGCAGCAGCTAAACAAGGATAGACTCACAATCTATCTTACTCGGGAAAGGAGATCAGCTATGGTGAGGAAGGCAACGCTTGGGGCAACGGTACTGGCACTGGCAATGTTGTTCGTCGGCTCGACCGCACACCGCGATGCGGGGGCGGCCGCGAAACCGGCGAGCGGACCGGTTGACACCGTCATGGGACTGTATGAAGGGATGCTCAAGCCGGCGAAAGGGGAACCCGTCAAGATCGAGGCCGACGTGATCGGCGAAGGCAACCGGGCGTATCGGGCCGTCGTCCGGACGAAAGGCGACGAGTGGAAGGTGCTGTTGGAAATGAAGGGACGCCTTCCCAACAGGTTCCTCTCGTTGCTCGGTTGGAAGAAACTGCATCTCACGGGAAAGGCCAATGGGGTTGAATGGACCGGCACCCTCTGTAAAGGCAAGCTGCTGGCCAAGGGGAAAGGCGGCTCTCTCGAAGCCCAGCGCATCGGGCCTCATTCGCCCTCAGAAGCCGCAAAGCCACCGTCGGGCGCGATCATTCTGCTTTCCTATGAACCGGGCAAACCCACCTCGCTTGATGAGTGGACCAACAAGAACTGGAAGATTCTTCCCGACGGTAGCGTGGAGGTCGTGAAAGGTTCGTCCCTGAGCCGCCGGCAGTTTGGCGACATTCAACTGCACGTCGAGTTCAAGCTGCCCTACATGCCGACGCAGCGCGGGCAGGGACGCGCCAACAGTGGCGTCTATCTCCAGAATCAATATGAAGTCCAGGTGCTCGACTCGTTCGGCCTGCCGCCAAAGAACAACGAATGCGCGGGGCTTTACACCATTGCGACACCGAAAGCCAACGCTTGCTATCCGCCGCTCTGCTGGCAGACTTACGACATCACGTTCCATGCGCCGCGCTTCAAATCCGACGGAACGGTCGAGAAAGTTGCAAGCATAACGGCCGTTCAAAACGGCGTTACGGTTCACGATAATGTTGACTTGCCGCGTGACACCGAACACCGGAAAGGATTCAAGCCGGTCAAGGTCGGCCCGATTGAGCTTCAGGATCACGGCAACCCGATTCGCTATCGGAACATCTGGGTTGTCGAGTTGAAAGGCGAGGGTAAATAACAGTAAACTGGTGCAAGACGGGTTTGAGAATAGGGGAGATGCACGAGAAGTCATTTGGGGCACTCCACCGCGGGGCGCCCCAACTGCTATTTCGCCGGGCGCTTGATGGGTATTTCGACCCACTGGCGCTTGACCGGTCGGGGCTGGTTCACCCATTCGCGCGGACCAACCAGGCCGACTGTGCTCACGTCTATTGGCGTGAAGCCGATCTCGGAGGCCGGTGAACGCGGTTGTAGTCGGAAATCACATTTCTCGGGAGCGACGAAAAGAGGATCCGCAATGATCGAATGAGTATCCTGCCCTTTCGCCTGCCACCTATCTAATGTTGCACCCGCAAAGGTCACGGGACTTCCCGCGGCGTTCCAGTAGAGGTTGTGATCCAGCTTGTAGTTGTCGCGCGTTCCCGCCCAGTTGCTTCCCAGCAACGTTCCGGAAGTGTAGTATACAATGTTGTGCTCAAACACAAATGAACAATGTTCCTCGGCGCGGGTCCGAACCAGTTGCCGTTCTCTCGAAAACGCCCAGATGTTGTTTCGCACAATATTATCTTTGCCATAATGTTGATGAAAACTGCCGTCCTTCGTTCGATAGACGACATTGTTTTCAATTACGATGTCTGTGCTACCTTCGTCCGTATAGATTCCCCAACCACCGTAACTGTATGATTCAATATGATGGAAAAGATTATTACATATCCGAGTGGCGGGTGAGACGCCCAAAGTATAGATTCCCCCCATATCGCTCAGCACACCGAATCCCAGATGATGAACATGGTTGTATTCGATGATGTTGTGATTGGCGGAACTCGGCTGATAGCCCCAACTCCAGCCGACCGAGATCCCGGTGTATAGAAAATCGCACATTTCGTTGTGCTGGATAGCATTATAGGAGCTCTTGCCCACCCACAGACCGACGGCAGTGGCGTAGATGTGGCCGCCATCGTGGATGAAGCAATTATATACGGTATTTCGGTCGGCGCGTCCGCACTCCTCTTTTGGAAGTTGCATTTCCCCAATCAGCACGCCGCCCGCTGCAAGATCGTGGATGTGGCACTGCTCGATTCGGTTGTCTTTGCAGCCGTGACCGAGCCGAATGCCGTACCCGCCGACATGCGCAATCTCAGTTTTCTCGATCATGCAATTTCGCGCGCCCGAAAGAGCTATGGTGGGTGTGGCATCGGGCGCGGCTTGACGAGAACGGTGCCCCTCGGGCCCCAACACCCAGTCGGTGTATAGAAAACTGAGACCAGAGAGTTTCACATGTTCGACGAACTTGCCCGCATCGGCATCGCCGGCGAAGCGAACCAGTTCGGTCAAAAGGGGCGCGACGATTTCCACGTCATTCGGATTCTCGGCGGGAAGAGGAATGTAGGAAAGTACACCTGTGTGCCGATCCAGATACCATTCACCGGGTGCATCGAGCGCTTCGGGCAGATTCTCAACATAGTAACGTTGGTCCGTGATCCCCCATTTGCCAAACGGCCAGGGCGACGGCCCGGTGAATTCGACGATGTTGTTGGTCGTATCCACCGAGGCAATCCGGTGGCGAGTCGTCGCCCACGCATGATAGACCACGACGTTGATGTCGTTGAGATTGTTCCAGGGCTTGATATCGCCGGGCCTGAAAGCGAACGCGATACTGTCGCGCGCTACGGTTGGCCCGGTTTTCGGATCGCGGCGCGGCGGAGCTGTTCCTGTGGCGCGAAAATAGTCTTCATTGGGTGTGCGAGCACGCGGGCGTCGCTCGCCGTTGACGAACAGAGTCTGGAAATACCACTTGCCGGTCTTGACCTCGGGGATGGTGACCGTCCACACACGCCGTGGGCGTTTCTGCCAACCCTTGACCGCGCGACCGCCGCTGAAGATCGCCTTCTCGCCGCTTTCGGCAATGTAAGTAATCGGGCAATTGGTCGTGCCCGAATCTTCCGGCTCAAGCACAAAAGGCTCGGTCAGACGATACACGCCGCCGAGCACCTTCACCATTACGGGATGCGTGAGCGGCCCGCGCGCTTTCAGATGGCGGATGGCATCGCGCGCTCCCCGAAGCGACGCGAAGGGCCCACTGGTTCGGAGAAGATTGGGAGTCTTCCGAGTGCCCGACCACGTGTCGTTGCCTTTCGGAGCTACGTAAAGCGTGACGGGTTGAGCCGCGGCGACCATCGCCACAGTGACCGTGAGGAAAACAGCGGACAGAACGACGGTTCGGTATCGCAACATGATCTTCATCCTCGCTTCGCTCTTTGTGTCAAACGCATCCCGCCTGTCCCCATAGCGGGCGTCGCAGAGAAAGCAAGTGGGAAATGAGTGTATCTCCCGAGAGTATCTGTTTAGCCTGCCGTTCCTCATGCATCCTTGACACCGCATCCGCGGTCACCACTGGCACGGGGCCGGTGGGCCCCTTGCGCTCGATTGGCCGGCTAAACACATACGGGCGAACGGAGCATCTCGGGAGTAGTGTCGGGGACTCCTACCACCCTTTATCCCCGCGTCCACGGGCGGAAATGAATAAAGAGAGATCCTTCTGACTTCCTCCCCGTGGACGCGGGGACAGAGGGGGTAAGACCCATCCCCCGATTCCGAGAGACGCATCCCGAAACCGTCTGGCCGCAGGAAAATGCTTGAAACACACGGCTGGGCGCTACGAGACTAAGGCAGTGGTCGCGCCGCCAGAAACGCAAACGGCCCCCCTCGGCGGAGAGGTGTCCGAGTGGTCGAAGGAGCACGCCTGGAGAGCGTGTAGGCGGTAACCCCGTCTCGTGGGTTCAAATCCCACCCTCTCCGCCATCATCTTTCGATTCCCGTTCCTGCCGCAACTGACGTGCAGCACGGAAACGGGAACACCCTCAACACACACCGGCTGACGCCCTCTCCTACTGTTTCTCGACAACGAGCAGCAGCCCTTGGGACTCATCAAAGGTGGTGGGGCGAGCCGCGTCATCCGGCCGCGCCACGCAGAGCGTGAGCTTCCGGTCTTCCAGCCGGATGATTCCCAGAACCGTCTGGTTGTTCAGATTCGGATCCGAACAGTCGGTCAGCTTGACGTCCACCTGGGTCGGCGACGCCTGCTCGTTGAACTTGAGTGTTCCCTTGTAGGAATCGCCGTTCGACGTCGTGGCAGCGATCGTGTCGCCTTTGATGGTCCACTCCCACCGCCCGGAGTCGTCTCCGCCGCCGCGACCCGCCCACTTGCCCTGAACCTGGTCGAGGATCTTGGCGCGCACCGCGACAGCCGGTCGAACCGGAGCGGCCGGCGACTTCACCGACACACTGGCGACCGGCTTCGGCGGCTTTACCGGCTTCTTGGGGGTGGCGCAGGCCGATGCCCATGCGACCACCGTCACTGCGACCACGACCACCGCAACCCAACTTGCTTGCCTTCGACTCAACATCGTACGTCCTCCTTTTCCTCATTCGGAATCTTATGATCTGGGCAAACGCTCGTTTTCCTCTTCGCCCAGCAGATCAATCAACCGCAACCGCTCGCCGGCCAACCGCAGCAACGCCGGCACAAACAGAATCGAAGCGACCAGGGCAAAGCTGACACCCATCATTGCCACGATTCCAATCTCCCGCACCCCCTGGAAATTGGCGAACGAAATCGTGGCAAAGGCCAGGATGGTCGCCAGCGAGGTCACCACCACCGCGCGTCCCGATTGCTCGACCGCGCTTTCCAGATCGCGCCGGCCTCCCTCGTAATAGCGCTGAAGAATATGGACGCCGTTGTCAATCCCCAGCCCCAGGATCAGCGGAATGACGATCACGTTGAGGTAGTTCAGCTTCATCCCCAGCAATTGCATGGTCCCCAGAGTCCACAGCACGCTGCACAGAATGGGGACCGTCGCGACCGTGGCCTTGCGAATGCTGCGAAAATGCAGAATCAGCAACAGGAAAACCGTGAGCGCGATGAGAACCACCGCCCACTTCATTCCCGTCCGCAGCAGCTGCTTGAGCGCGTCGGTGACAACCGTCAGTCCGGTCAGTTCGAGCGAATCATCGGTCGGGCCCAGATACGCCACGAAATCGCTCCGCGGGCGGCCGTTCCCCACCCCCTGCCGTGGATAGATGTGAGTGACCACCCGACATCGGCCCTTACGGCTGTAAACGTACTGGCTGACCAACTGGACCAACGCGGGGTTCGACTCGCCGCCGAAGTGGACCAGGTTCTCCTCGGTGGCCGCCGCCTTCCATCGCTTCAGCTGATCGAACAATCCGGCGGCGATGGTCGTGGCGAAGCTGTCCTGCCGCGTGATTTGTTGCAGCCGCTCCTCGATCTTTTGTAGATCGAGGAGCTCTCGGAGCCGGGCCTGCGATTGACGCTGGGTGCGCGTCGAGGGCAAAACGGTCCTCAGGGAATCATACCCGAGGAGCGAATAGGTTGTCCGCCCGTCCTCCAACCGTTGGTAAAGCAGATCGTTCCGATAGAGAGCCGTTTCGGACGTTGGCGCCGAAACGATGGCGATCATCTGGGTTGCGGGCAGTTCGAAATGACGCAATTCGAGACGACGGGCGAGGTCTTCGTACTCCGGAGACGCCGCACGCAGATGCCGCACGTCTTCGTCAAAGTCAATGCGCTCGGCAAAAAAACCCAGCCACGCGGTGACGATCAACCCGACCAGCAGGGTCAGTCGCGGATAGGTCTGAACGGTGGCCGCCAGACGGCCGAGACCAAGAGTGCTGGGTGGAACGTGGATCTTCAGCCGCGCCGGGGCCCGTTCACTGAGAACGACCAACGGCGGGAGAACCAGGAGCATTGCGGCCAGGCAGCAAAGGATCCCCGTCCCGCCGACAACGGCCAATTCCTGAAATCCTTCGAACCAGGTGAAATACATGCCGTAGAAGCCGACGGCCGTGGTCAGCGCGCCTACCATCACCCCCTGGCCCGTCTCGCACAGCGCCGTTTCGAGGGCGTTGGCCACCTGCGCGCCTTCGGTTCGCTCCTCCAGATAGCGGTTGTAGAGGTGGATCGCCTGGCTCACTCCCAAGCCCACCAGCGCCGCGCCGAACACGCACGTCACCACGCTGATGCGGTCGAAAAAGAGCCGCGCCGCGCCCAGGGTCCACACAATGCCCGCCGCCAGCGGAACGCTCACGAAAAAAATGGCACCGATCCGCCGCACCGCCACGATGAACAACAACACCACCAGGATAAACGCCGCGATGAGCGTTGCCGCCAGGTCGCGCCTCACCACCAGCGCGTCGTTCTCCGCTTCCGCATGACTGCCGATAAACCCGATTTCACAAAGCGACGCATCGGGCCCGCTCGATTCGACGGCATATCGCGCCACCGCGCGCAGCCAGTGCATCAGCTGTTCCGAGAAAAGCAGATCGGTGGCGGGCTGGCTCGGCTTGACCACCATCAGCAGCATCCGGCCGTCTTCGGAAATGATCAGGCCGCCCTCGTTGGGACCGCGGATCGGCCCCCACGAATGCGTCGGATCGGGATGGATGATTTGCCCCAGACGCAACGGATCCTTGAGCAGCTTCTCGCGCCGCGCCGCCGAGAGGGGCAGGGTGAGCTGTTGTCGCAGGCAACCGAAGCGCTGTTCGAGCTTGGGATGCAGCAGCACGTCCAACTGTTTCCGCTGCGAATGGGTCAACAAGGCGGGGATGAACCGCTCCCCGATGTCCGGCAGCCCGGTTGGCCGCACCGTCGTTTCCGTGGAGGGAGGCGCATATTCGACCGATTGAATGTCCTTGGGGTAATCGCGGATGACATTTGCGAAACGTGACGCGATTTCGATCAACGTCTTCTGCCGGTCGCGGATGGGGCTTTCGACAACGACGACCAGGTAGTCGAAGCTCCCGAACTGAAGGAGCGAACGGCGATAGGTCAGCGCCTCGGGCGCGGTCGTGGGCAGAAGCGCCAGGATATCGGTTTCCACGGGAAACAGATCGCGCGCCTTGACGCCGGCGACCACGGTCAGAAGCGCGCACGCGCTCAGCATGAGAATGGGCGCTCGCAAGGCCAGCCGCGTGACAAATCTCAGCAAGAAGCGTCGCATCGTTACCGCTCGCTGCCGGCGCACGCGCTGGCGTCCACCGACCGACGAAACTCTTTCCTATCGGAACGTTTCCAGTGGCAGCCACTGTTTCCCCGCGGGTGCCTTCAGCACGAATGCGCCCGGGGGAAAACTCTGGTTGACCTTGTATTCCGTGATCTCCAGACGCAAGCGGATTCGAGTTGGGCGGTGATCCACCTCCACCCACTGCGGCAGCCGGACGCCTTCGACCTCAACCATCTTGCCATATCGGAGCCGTGTCGTTCCTTGGCTGCCTGCTCCCTCGTGGATCAGCGAAACAAGGTCCCGGCTCTTGCGATCGAAAAAAAACCGTGCGGACCCGTCGGCGTTCTCGATACGCAGCTCAAACGTTCCCCAATGGCGATGAAGGCTCACCGCGCGAGCCGACGCCACGCGCTCGAGAATGCTTTGCTCGACCGTCAGCGCCTGGACCAGGAGCGAAGGCGTGAAGGCCGCCCAGAGCGAGTCCGCCCGGCGCAGCGTGGCGTAGTCGGCCGCGTAGTACTCGTTGTTGACCGCGTCATGCAGGTGCAGCCCTTTCTCATTCGCCAGCAGGTCGAAAATCGTCACCGTCGCGCTGCGATAGGCCCGCAGACGAAGCTGGTTGGGCGGTTCGATGCCGGCCAGCGCTTCGAAGTGAAGCCTTCCCGGACGCCTCGATTGCCAGGCGGAAACCTGTGCCTTGAAGCGCAGCGTCTTGACCGGCTGGAGCCGCTGGCGAAGCGGGCCAACAAGTTCCTCGACCGTTGGCGTCGGCGCGGGACGGAACGGGCCGCGGAACCGCGAAGGTACCGCGCAGCCCCAGGCCATCAGCAGGGCGAGGGCCACGATGCTCCAGCGGATCCACAGTGAAAGGCGAGTTGTCATTCTCGGTTTATTCTTCCTGTCATTGTATTCATGGAACGAGGCAACGTTCCCATCTACCTCAGTCTCAACACCGTGTCGAAGTTCGCTCCCTGCCAAAGGCCCGACGCTAACGACGCCTCTTGTCCAAGTCAACACCCGAAGAAACGCCGGCAGCCTCGCCGGTGCACTAAAACACTGTTGTCGGGTAATCGTCCTTCTCTGTGCCCACGAGCTCGTGTGCCCCAACGAACCCGACACTTGCTTCATGGAAAGACGCAATCCTCACCGAATGAAACGAAATGGGACCAACATGTGGACTGCGGCCCGCTTGCTGCCGCTGTTTTAAGACGGCCTTCTGTCGGCAAAACCCGCCCCCAAGACACCGCGAGCAAGCTGCTTTAGACGAAGTCCTGTCGGTAGAACATTGTCCTGAAACAGCGGGAGCAATCTACCCGCACTCCACAGGGTGGCCGATCCTCGTTTCTGGGAAGGCGATGACGTCCTACCCCAATCCGGTAATCCCCTTGCATCCCGCCGGCACATTCTGTTAATCGCAAAAGGCGGCGTCGGCGCTTTGCCCATGCTTCGCAGCGCCGGGGGATCGCCCCATGACTCTATCACCATTCTCACCTCATTTTGGCCAAGAGGAGAAGGCACCAATGTCATACGGAAAAACGCTCTACTTGACCCTCGCGGTATCTTTTATGTGCGTGTTGTCGTTGGCATCCGTTCGCGCCGCATCTCCTTCGACCGAGGCCGGGGACGGTTGGACGAGCTACAGCCCGCGTCCGGAGATTGTCCCCAAGTCGTGGGTGACTCAAGAGGCCGGCAAACGTCTGCTCTGCTTGGCCGGCAATGGCCATCGGTCGGTGGATGGCAGCTGGCGCAAGACCGTGCCGGTTGTGGGTGGCCAGACCTATCGTTTCTCGGTTTCCTTTTTCTCCCAGAACGTGGAACTCGAGCGGCGAACGATTCTCGCCTCGGTCGAATGGCTCGACGCGAAAGGCCGGCGCGTCGAAACGCTCGACTACCCGCCCACGGTCTCTCCGTCCAGCAAGTCGCCGCGTCACGTCGGCCGGATCGAGGGCTGGTGCACTGCGCCCGAAAAGGCGACCCAGGCACAGATCGCGCTCGTCTATCGTTGGGATTCCTACGGCGAGGTGCGCTGGGATGCCGTCGAATTTCAGCCCGGCGAGCGGCCCAAACGTCCGGTGCGCCTGGCTACGATCTATTGCCGCCCCAAAGGAACAAAAAGCGCCGAAGAGAGCGTCGAGAAGTTCGCCGAACTGGTGCGCAAAGCCGCCGCGCAGAAGCCCGATTTCATCTGCCTGCCCGAAGGCATCACCGTCATCGGCACCGGGGAAAAGTACGTTGACGTGGCCGAACCCATTCCCGGACCGACGACGGCACGGCTCGGCGAACTGGCCCGCCAGAGCCACGCCTATCTGGTTGCCGGCCTCTACGAGCGCGAAGGTCGCACCGTTTACAATACCGCCGTTCTGATCGCTCGCGACGGGCGGCTGGTCGGGAGTTATCGCAAGGTGTCGCTGCCGAACGAGGAGATCGAAGGCGGCGTCACGCCGGGCGATGCGTTTCCGGTTTTCGACACCGACTTCGGCAAAGTCGGCATCATGATTTGCTGGGACGTGTTTTTCCCCGAGCCCGCGCGAGCGCTGGCGGCCCGCGGCGCCGAAATCATCTTCCTGCCGATCTGGGGCGGTAACGCCGACCTGATCAAGGCGCGGCCGATCGAGAACCAGGTCTATCTGGTGACCTCGAGCTACGATGCCAAGACCGCCATCTACGATCGCAGGGGTGCAGCCGTCGCGGAAGCCAACGAACAACAGCCCATCGCCGTCGCGGAAATTGACCTTGCCCAGCCAACCCTCTGGCCCTGGCTCGGCGACTACCGCTCCCGCATCCCCCGCGAAGGGCCGCCGGTGACCGGTGAGTTACCTTAACAATCGAACAGGAGGGCGTTATGGATCGTCAACCTTTAGACCGAAGCAAGGAGGGGGTCCCCGACCAAGTGCGCTGGCGGGTCGCAGGTACTGCCGCCGTGTGGGACCATATCAGCCGACTGTAGTCCGCCGCTGAAAGGGAGAAATCGAAACGAGGGCTCATCGGATTCGCGCCACAATAGAGGGGGCCAAGCTTGTTTAGGCCTTTAGGCCCGCCCCGCGAAGTATTTTCACTTGACCCCAGCCGCGAAATGAAAGACGATAGTCTGTGGATTGTTGCCCGACAGGAAGGTAAGTCTAATGGAAAAGACGCGAACAGTTGAAGATCTGAAGAAAAACACACAGCAGATAATTGATGAGGCGAAACGCTCCGGACGGCCGATCGTAATCACAAAGAGCGGTTCTCCAGAATGTGTTGTACTATCGCATCGGGTCTTCGAGAAGCGTCTTATGAAACTGAATCTTGCGAAACTACTGGCCGAATCCGAAGCCGCCTTTCGAGAAGGACGTTACCGTCCCGCGAGCGACGTGATCAAAGAGATCCGACGCGACTATGACTTGTAAGGTTCTCATCTCCGAACCGGCCGAGAATGATCTTCGCTCGATCCTCGAGTACATCCGCGCCAGCAATCCCCAAGCAGCCAAAGACTTTGGAATTAGGTTGGTTGACGCCATCGATAGCCTTGCGACATTCCCTAACCGGGGCCATGTCATTGAAGAGTTGCCCTCCTGTGAAAAAACTTACCGTCAAATAGTTGTTGGACACTACCGAATCCTTTACCTCGTCCAGGAACAGACGGTGCACGTTCATCGCATCCTGCACGGCGCACGTCTGCTCGACACAGCCGTTCTCGAAGAAGCTGAGGATGAAGGCGGCCTCCCATGACACGAGAAAAACGGGGCGGCTGACAAGCCGCGCCGGTATTCTCCTTCCTTCACATGTCCCTACACTCGCCGGTTCGCACTATCTCGTACTTCATCCCTCATCCTTCTTCCTTCACGTGCCCATTTCCCACGAGGCGAGATAGTGTTTCTGTTCGCGCGACAGGCGGTCAACCGTGACGCCCATCGCCTCCAGCTTCAGGCGCGCAATCTCGGCGTCAATTTTGCGCGGCACGCCGTAGACGTGTTTGCCGAGCCGCTTGGCATTGTTCCGCATGTACTCGGCCATCAGCGCCTGGTTGGCGAACGACATGTCCATCACGCACGCCGGATGGCCTTCGGCCGCCGCGAGATTCACCAGCCGCCCTTCGCCCAACACGAAAATCCGCTTGCCGTTTCTTAAGGTGTATTCGTCCACAAACGGCCTCACGCGCCGCACCTTCTTCGACATCTTTTTGAGCGCCGGCAGATTAATCTCCACATCGAAATGGCCCGAATTGCAGACGATCGCGCCGTCCTTCATCCTGCGCAAGTGCCTGGCGTCAATCACGTGCATGTCGCCGGTCACGGTGATGAACAAGTCGCCGATCTCCGCTGCCACGGCAATCGGCATCACCCGATAGCCGTCCATCGTCGCCTCGAGTGCGCGCAGCGGATCCACCTCGGTGACGATGACGTTGGCGCCCGCGCCCCGCGCCCGCGTGGCCACGCCTCGCCCGCACCAGCCATAGCCGCACACCACCACCGTGCTTCCCGCCATCAGCATGTTCGTCGCCCGGATAATCCCGTCCATCGAGGACTGGCCCGTGCCGTATCGGTTGTCAAACAGGTGCTTGGTCTGCGCGTCGTTGACCGCGACGACCGGAATCGAGAGCACGCCGTCCTTCTCCATCGCTTTGAGCCGAATGACGCCCGTGGTCGTCTCCTCGGTCCCGCCGATCACGCCCTCAACCAACCGTTTGCGGTCGCGCCTCGAGAGTGCGTCATACCATTTTCGCACCGACGGATGAAGACCCTGAAGCCGCCCCACCGCGATGAACTGGAGCGCCGAAACCAGGTCGGCCCCGTCGTCCATCGTGAGCATCGGAAAGTGGGCCAGCGCGGCCCGGATGTGATTGTAGTAGGTAGCGTTGTCCTCGCCCTTGATGGCAAATACGGGAATCCGGTCGTGCTTGACCAGCGATGCGGCAACATCGTCCTGGGTGCTGAGCGGATTTGACGCGCACAGAACCGCGTCGGCGCCGCCCGCCTTGAGCGTTTTCATCAGATTGGCCGTCTCGGTGGTGACATGAAGGCACGCCGACAGGCGAACGCCGCGAAGCGGTTTCTCCTTGGCAAACCGTTGCTGGATGGTGCGCAGCACGGGCATCGTATGGCCCGCCCACTCGATCCGAAGCCGTCCCTGATCGGCAAGTCTCATGTCGCGAACATCGAACTTCATCACAGGGTCTCCTTTCGATATCGGGGCTCTGGACAACCCCGCAGGCCGCCGCACGAAGGCGTGGCTCCGCCCGCTTTTTGTTGCCCAACGAAATGCGCTGCCATAAGCGCAGCCCCACTGCCCCCCGTCAAGCGAAAACCCTTCCGAGCTTGCAATGCACGAACTGTGGTGATAGCCACTGGATCACATGTGAACAGATCGGATTTCGGTTGTCATTTTTGAAAGGGGAGGTCAGGTCATGCTAGCGGAATTCTCGATCGTGCCATTGGGAAAGGGCGAGCACTTGGCCGACCCCATCGCCGAAGTGCTGAAAATCGTGGACGAGAGCGGGCTGGACTACCGGCTCCACGCCATGGGAACCGAGGTCGAGGGCGATTGGGACGCCGTGATGGGTCTGATCAAGCGGTGCCACCAGCGCATGGCCGGGAGGTGCAACCGCGTCTATACGCAGATCAAGATTGACGATTTCAAAGGCCAAGCCAACATGCTCTCGTCGAAAGTGGGCGCCGTCGAACGCCGCGTCGGCAAGAAGCTGAAGACCTGACGGGTAGGACAGGTTGACAACCTGTCCCACAGGCGGGAACGCCGGCATTCCGTCAGGTCTATCACGCGGAGGCTAGAGGATTGGCGAAACGCAGAGAACCTCGCAAGATCAAATCAACGAAACCGCTGGTCGTATCGGCGCGCGACGGTTGGGGTAGGGAAGGGTTGGACATCGAGTCTTTGGTGCGCCAACTCCTCATGCGCGTCGGCGAGAATCCCGACCGTGCGGGCTTGCGCGAAACCCCGCGGCGCGTGAGCCAGGCGCTGGCTTTCCTCACTCGAGGCTATCGCCTTCGTGTCGAAGACATCGTGAAGAACGCCATCTTCGAGGAAAAGTACGATGAAATGGTGATCGTGAAGGACATAGATTTCTACAGCCTGTGCGAGCACCATCTCCTGCCGTTTTTCGGTCATGCCCACGTGGCCTATTTGCCCGACGGGCGGCTGATCGGCCTGAGCAAGATTTCGCGCATCGTGGAGGTCTTCACGCGCCGTCTTCAACTCCAGGAGCGCATGACCGTGCAGATCGCCGAATGCATCGAACACATCCTGCGGCCCAAAGGCGTGGCCGTGGTCGTTGACGCCCAGCACATGTGCATCTCCATGCGCGGCGTCGAAAAGCAGCACGCGCGCACCGTGACCAGCGCGATGCTCGGCGCCTTTCGCAACCAAGCCCGCACGCGACAAGAATTCCTTTCGCTCATCGGGGTGAGCGCAAGCCGATTGACTACCTGAGGGAGACCACACCATGACCCACGCGAAAATAGCAACCGCGCACGTGACGACCGAGAAATCTCTAGCGCCCGGTTGGTTCTTCGAGCTCTCGCGCACGCCCCATCGTGCGCTGTTCGAAGGCCGGCACTTTGTCTGGGAAGTCTTGAAGGGGCTCGAGAACTATGTCCGCGAAAACGCCCGGCGCGAAATCCGCGGCCAGGTCTCGCCCGGCGCGTGGGTGGTGGGCGAAGTCTACGTCGGCGACGGCGCGCGGATCGAACCCGGGGCGGTCGTCGTCGGCCCGGCCATCCTCGGCGACGGGTGCGAGGTTCGCAGCCACGCCTACATCCGTCCCTTCGTCATCGTGGGCGAAGACTCGATCGTGGGCCACGCCTGCGAGATCAAGAGTGCGGTCCTCTTTCCCGAATGCGAGGTGCCCCATTTCGCCTATGTGGGCGACAGTATTCTCGGCTATCACTCCCACTTTGGCGCGGGAGTCAAGACCGCCAACGTCAAAATCAACAGCGAACGGATTGACTTGAAGATCAACGGCCAGACGTTTGTGACCGGCCTCGAAAAGTTCGGCGCCGTCGTGGGCGATTACGCCGAGATCGGCTGCAACACGGTCCTCAACCCCGGCACGCTCATCGGCCCGCGAACGCTCGCCCTGCCCAACCTCTCGCTGCGCGGCTTCTATCCCGCCGACTCCTTCATCAAGTCCAACGACCCCGAGGGTGTCACGCCCCGCCGTCCCCACCGTCACGCTCATTGAGGGAGAGAAAACGCTTATCCACGAAGGTACACGAAGAGACACCCAGAGAAGCAAAAGGCGTCTTTCTTTTTCGTGTTTTTTCGTGTGACTTCGTGGACAGATAGCGTTTCGTTGTTTCTTTGCGTCACTACGTGGGCGGGTTTTTTTCTGTGGATTGTTTGAGATTTCGGCCATCGCCGGAGCGATAAATCAGCCCCACGAACATAGTGGCATACGCGCCGACGATCAGGAAAGGGGAGAGGCGGCCGGCGAAATTGGCCGCGCGTTCGTCGGCCAATGCGAGAATGACGAAGCCCACCACAAGCAAGGCGAGACCCACCGCCAACAGAAGCCAGTTGGTTCGTCCAAACCGCGACTCTTCGGCGGGCACATGGGGTTCGATTGGGGCTTTCTTCCGTTCCATGGTTTTTCCAGTTTCAGGTTTCAAGTTTCAAGATGGAAAAGAGCGGTTCGTACTTGCTGCTTCAGCGGGCGTGTCTTTTCCGTCCGAAGGCGGAGCTACAAACCAAAATAAAGGGTTCATCATAGATTTTTGTGCAAGACATCAAAGCAATCGGACCTTGAGGGGAGAAGGGTTTTGCTTCTTACCCCGAAGGGGTCAAGGGCTTGTAGCCGGGGGTAAAACGCCGCTCAGCGGCGTGGAACCCCCGGAAACCAACGCTCCCCTTTTCCGGCACACCCCGGAAGGGGTCGAGGGAATCGTCGGCCATTTCCGCCGTTCCTCGATTTCTCCTCCGCCCCATTCGGGGCTTGAGCGGAAGGGGGACGGTTCGGTTCCGGGGGTTCCGCTCCGTTTCACTTCGCTTCACCCCCGGCTACAAGCCCCTGACCCCTTCGGGGTAACAGGCAGAGGGCCGGCCCCTTTTCCAATGTTTGCACAAAAAGCTATGATGAACCAAATAAAGAGGCCGGTCTCCGCTAGACACACCGGCCCCAAAATCCCAGGCCCGATACCCGAACCCCGAACCTTGAAATTTGAACCCTGAAACTTGAACCCTGAAACTCACCTTTATCCGGCGCGTCGCACGCGCTGCATCTCACGCATCCGCTCGCGCATGCGCTGGCGCATGTCCTTGGGCTTCTTCTCCTTGGGCTCGACGACCGTCCGTTCGATGAACTCGATGTAGGCCATCTGGGCCCCGTCGCCCATCCGCCGGTCGGCCTTGACGATCCGCGTATAGCCGCCCGCTCGATCCTTGAAACGCGGGCCGAGAACGGTGAACAGTTTGTGCACCGACTGTTTCTTCGGCAGCTTGCTGAAAGCCAGGCGCCGCGCGGCCAGCGTCCCCCTCTTGCCCAGCGTCACCAGGCGCTCGACGACGGGACGCAGCTGTTTGGCCTTGGCGTCGGTCGTGTGAATTCGTTCGCGATCAATCAACGCCTCGGCGAGGTTGCGCAACAGCGCGGTCCGGTGCTCGGTGGTGCGGTTCAGCTTCGATCGGATCTTGCGATGACGCATCGGGTCAACTCCGGACTCAACTCCCGTGGGGCGGTCAACGTTGCTCGACTGTGGTGACCGGCAATCCAGTTGTGGGATCAATCTTCATGCTGAATTGCAGCCCCATCTCCTTCAGGATTGACTTGATCTCGTTGAGTGATTTGCGGCCAAAGTTGCGATACTTGAGCATTTCGCTCTCGCTCTTCTGCACCAGATCGCGAATGATCTTGATGCCCGCCGCTTCGAGGCAGTTATAGGATCGAACCGACAGCTCCAGTTCCTCGATGCTCTTGTCGAGCTTCTCCTGCAACGCGGCGGTCGGACTGACTTCCTCTTCCTCCTCGGTCAGCTCTTGAATCTGACGGGTCTGGTCCTCGATCGTGATGAACAGGTCCATGTAATCCTTGAGGATTCGGGCGGCATACGAAACCGCCTCCTCGGGGGTCACGCTGCCGTTGGTCCAGACCTCCAGGATCAGGCGGTCATATTCGGTCTCCTGGCCGACGCGGGCGTTCTCGACGTGGTAGCGCACATTGCGCACCGGCGAGAAATTGGCGTCCAGCGGGATGATGCCGATCGCCTCCTCTTCGCCGTCGCGCTGAGCGGGCTGGTAGCCGCGCCCCTGCCGCACGGTGGCCTCCATGCGCAACGTGGCGCCGTCGGCCAGGGTGGCGATGTGCTGATCGGGGTTGAGGACCGTCAGGTGAGGCTCGGTTTGGAAGTCGCCGGCGCGAACCACCATCGGCCCCTTGGCATCGAGGAAAAGCGTTCCCTCGGAGGCGTCGGTGAGTTTGACGACCAGGCTCTTGAGGTTGAGGGTGAGGTCGGTGACATCTTCCTTGACGCCGGGCACATGGGTGAACTCGTGCTTGACGTTCTCGATGCCATAGGACGTCACTGCGGCCCCCTGAATGGAGGACAGCAGGATACGGCGCAACGAGTTACCAATCGTCCGGCCATAGCCGCGTTCGAACGGCTCGGCGTAAAATTGGCCGTATTCCCTGGTCAGCGTTTCGCGCGCGCAAACCAGGCTTCGGGGCGAAACCAGGGGCTTTAGTTCCATTCTTTATCCCTCCGTCCGAGAAATCCGAAGACCACTCTCGCGACGTTGGTATTTGGGCGCGGTCGCCGGGCCGGTTCTTCATCCCGCCCGAACGCCTCGCCGTTTCTTTTCGTCACTACTTCGAATACAGCTCGACGATCATCTGTTCGTTGATAATTAACGGGATCTCTTCGCGGGTCGGCACATTGAGCAGACGGCCCGTCAAGGTCTCTGGCGAAGAAGCCAGCCACGCCAGGCGCTCTCGTTTCTCGGCGGCCGCCAAACCGGTCGCCACGATCGCATTGTTCCTCATGCCTTCGGCCATCGAAATCTCCTGGCCCCGTTTGATCAGGTAGGACGCGATGTCCACCCTCTTCCCGTCCACGCGCACGTGGCCCTGATTGACCAGCTGGCGGGCGGCCCTGCGCGAAGGCGCAAAGCCCAAACGATAGATCATGTTGTCCAGCCGCCGTTCCAGCAACTGAAGCAGGATCGTACCGGTCATTCCTTTGTAACGCGCGGCCAGGCGGAAATACCGGCGGAATTGCCGCTCGAGCAGCCCGTAAATAATCTTGGCTTTCTGTTTCTCGCGCAGCTGTTTGCCATAGGTCGAGAGCTTGTGGCGGCTCTGCCCGTGCTCTCCGGGCGGATAGGCGCGCCGCTCCGCCGCACACTTGGGACCCATGCAGCGCTCGCCCTTCAAATACAGCTTCTCGCCCTCGCGTCGGCAAAACCGGCAAACGGGACCACGGTAACGTGCCACGACCTTCTATCCTCCTCTGCTCAAACCCTTCGGCGTTTGGGTGGGCGGCAACCATTGTGCGGAATCGGCGTCACATCGCGGATGACCGTGATCTCCAGCCCCGCCGCCTGGAGCTGGCGAATCGCGGCCTCCCGACCCGGGCCGGGGCCTTTGACGCAGACCTCCACGCGCTTGACCCCCTGGTCCATGGCCGCCTTGGCGGCCTTTTCGGCGGCCATCTGGGCCGCATAAGGGGTGCTCTTGCGCGAGCCTTTGAACCCGGCCGTTCCGGCGCTGGCCCACGAGATCGTGTTGCCGCGCTCATCGGTGACCGTCACGATCGTATTGTTATAGGAAGCCTTCAGGTGGACGATCGCCTTGGCAATGTTGCGCTTGACCTTCTTTTTGGCCTTGGCGACCGGGACCTTCTGTTCCGGTTCCTCTGGTTGCTGCTGTTCCGGCTCTTTGCCCATGAAGAGTTATTCCTCTGGCTACGGATATGGAAAAGCGGCCGGCGCGTCAGGCACCGCCGCCTCCCGACGAATGGTTATTCCTCTTTCTTGCGAACACCCACGGTCTTGATCGGGCCTTTGCGCGTGCGCGCATTGGTCCGCGTCCGCTGCCCGCGGACCGGCAGACCCTTGCGATGGCGCAGGCCCCGATAGCAACCGATGTCCATCAATCGTTTGATGTTCTGGCTGATGTCGCGCCGCAGGTCGCCTTCGACCTTGTAGTTGGCGGCGATAATGGCGTTGATCCGACTGACCTCGGTCTCGGTCAGATCGCGCACGCGCGTGTTGGGACTCACGCCCGCCTGCTGGAGCACGCGATTCGACAAGGTGCGTCCGATGCCGAAAACATACATCAGCCCAATCTCTACCCGCTTGTCCCGCGGCAGGTCTATTCCCGCTACACGCGCCAACTTCCGTTCCCCCTTTGTCCTTCAGGGCAGTCGGTCTGGTGGGACACCGCTGCCGCCCGATGAATGGCCCCAGGTTATCCCTGACGCTGCTTGTGGCGAGGGTTGTCGCAGATCACCCGCAACACCCCGCGCCGACGGATGATCTTGCACTTCTTGCAAATCGGCTTCACCGACGCCCGCACTTTCACGTTCTTCCGCTCCTCTTGGGCGACGCCGTTCGCCCCGCGCTAACGCCGCGAGCGATAGACGATCCGCCCTCGGGTCAGGTCATAGGGTGAGAGCTCGACCTTGACCTTATCGCCCGGCATAATCCGGATGAAATTCATTCGCATCTTGCCCGAAATGTGCGCCAATACCTTCAGCCCGTTGTCCAGATCCACGCGAAACATCGCGTTGGGGAGCGTCTCGACGATCGTGCCCTCGACCTCAATGGCCTTCTCTTTCGGCATAGCACCGGCTCTTGTTTGAACTCTACGATTTCCTTATCGCGGCGTCCCAACCCCCTGTCGCCCGCCGTTCAAGGACGATAAAACCGTTGCTCCCAACGACCGAGCACAAAACTGAAATGTTCAGCCCTATCCCCCAGAACGTCAAGTCCGAAATCGTTTTTCAAAGCGTCAAAATATTAGCGCCATCCCGTGCCACCGCCACCGTATGCTCAAAATGCCCCGACAACCGCCCATCCAATGTCACCACGGTCCAATTGTCGGCCAGCGTCTTAACCTGCCAGGTTCCGAAATTGACCATCGGCTCCAGAGCCAGAGCCATTCCGCGCTTCAGCTTGGCCCCTTGTCCCGGCGTTCCACGATTCGGAATCTGCGGAGGCTCATGGAGACGGTGTCCAATGCCGTGCCCCGTATAGTCGCGGACCACCGACATTCCCGCCGCCTCCGCCGTTCGCTGGATCGCCGCACAGACGTCGCCGAGCCTCATCCCTTCGCGCACCGCGGCAATCGCGGCATCCAGCGCGGCACGGGTTACGTCAATCAGCCGTTGGGCCTCGGGCGAAATCTTCCCGACGGGCACCGTGACCGCCTTGTCGGCGTAGAGACCGGCCTTGCTCAGTCCGCAGTCTATACTGATGATGTCCCCCTCTCGCAGCACCCGCCGCTCGGAAGGAACTCCGTGAACGACCTCCTCGTTGATCGAGGTGCAAAGCGTCGCCGGGTAACCGCGCACTTCGGGAAACGCGGGTTTGGCTCCCGCTTCTTCGATCAAGCTCCGCGCCACCCGGTCCAATTCGGCTGTCGTCACGCCCGGGCGAACCAACCGCACCACCTCATCGAGGATCCGGCTCAACAGCCGGCCGTTGGACCGAATGCCTTCGATCTCGCTGGGACTGTATTGCGTGATCCCTCCGCTAGCCACGACGACCAATCCACCGATCTACGATGCGAGCGATCTGCTCGAACACCTTGTCGGGGCTATCCGCGCCCGGCACCACGCCCAGCTGACCGCGCTCGCGATAGAGTTGCAGAAGGGGCCGCGTCTGCTCACGATAGACGCGCAACCGCTCTCGAATCGTCTGCTCGTTGTCGTCGGGACGACAGGTCAACTCCACATTGTCGTTGTCGCAACGACCGGCGGTCTTGGGCGGATCGAAGTAAAGATTGTAGCCCCGCCGACACACCGGACACGAGTATCTCCCGGCCAATCGTTTTACCAGCAGCTCGTCCTCGACCTCGAGGGCCAGCACCCCGCCCAGCGTGATCCCGCATTCCGCCAGGATCTGGTCGAGGTGGCCGACCTGCGCCTGGTTTCGAGGGTAGCCGTCAAAAATCATTCCGCCGATTCTTCCCTCGTTCTTCAGCGGGGCCAGTTTCCGGCGCACCATCTGTCCCACCAGCGCATCGGGCACCAGCCGACCGGCCTTCATGATGTCCTGTGCTTCGAGCGCCACAGGGTCGTTCCGGGTCAGCGCCTCCCGGAACATATCGCCGGTGGCCAGGTGCGCCCAGCCATAGCGCTCAATCAGGCGTGTCGCCTGCGTTCCCTTGCCCGATCCGGGCGGACCAAACAGGATCAATGCTTCCATGCGACAACCCTCTCGCCCTCCGCCAAGACTGCACGGGAAAGGCTTAATCCTCTGATTCATAAGTTCGGTGAGGTATTGTTTTTGACAGGATAACAGGATGGACGGGAATCTTCGAAATCCTGTTTATCCCTCGCTCAACTCCTTAACCTCGTGTTTCACTTCCATGTGCCGCCCTCCAGAATTCCAAACTCCGCCCACTCGATCTTATTCCTCCTGTTATCCTGTCAAAAGTCTCCTTTCGACCAGGACACCTGCCACTGCAGTCATGAATTGCTGTACTTAGCGGCCCGCGCGCGCCCGACGCCAGCGGAACCCTTCGTAGTGGCGCATCAACAACTGCGACTCGATCTGTTTCATCGTGTCGAGCAACACCCCCACCACAATGATCAGCCCCGTGCCGCCAACGATATCCGTGAACGCCCACGGAACGTTGTACGAGATCGAAATCACCTGGGGAAGCAGTGCGATAGCCACCAGGAAGACCGAACCGACCAGCGTGATTCGCGTGAGCACGAAATCTATATAGTCTGAGGTGGTTTTGCCCGGGCGGCGTCCCGGAATGAAACTGCCCGATTTCTTCAGGTTGTCGGCAATATCCACCGGGTTGAAGGTCACCGCCGTGTAGAAATAGCAGAAGAAGATCGTCAAGACGGCATAGATGGCGTGATACATATTGATGGATTTCAGAATCGGGAAGATGCCGCCCAACTCCAAGTCGTAGGAGTCATACGGGTTGATCCGCGACCCCATGGCGAACAGTTCGCTGAACCAACCCAGCAATCCCTCGCGCGCTTCGATGTAACCTCCGAGGATGAAGGTGGGAAACGTCATGATGGCCGACGAGAAGATGATCGGAATGACCCCGGCCGTGTTGACCTTCAGCGGCAGGTGGGTGGTGCTGCCCGACATCACCCGTCGTCCGATCACGCGCTTGGCATGCTGGATCGGGATCTTCCGCGAGCCTAATTGCATGTAAATGATCAGCACCGAAATGACCACGAAGAGGATCAGGATGACGGGAATGACGATCGGCCGCATGCCCGCCTGGACTGCCTGGGCGGCCGATCCGACGCTGTACGGATAGCCCGCAATGATCCCCACCGCGATGACGATCGAGATCCCGTTGCCGATTCCCTTGTCGGTGATCCGTTCGCCCAGCCACATGATCAGACAGGTACCGGCCGTGATGGCGATGACGGCCGTGAAGATGAAGTAGATGTGGTGCAACGTGTCATTGGGCATCACCGTCAGCCCCTTGCCCAGCAGGAAGAAGCTGACGCCGGCGGACTGAAACGCCGCCAACAGGACCGTGCCGTAGCGGGTGTACTGGTTGATTTTTTTGCGCCCCGCCTCGCCTTCCTTGGCGATCTTTTCGAGCCACGGCCACACCACGGTGAGCAATTGCAGGATGATCGAAGCGCTGATGTAGGGCATGATGCCCAGGGCGAAGATCGTCATCTGGCGGAAGGCGCGGCCCGAAAACATGTCCACCATGTTCAGCAGGCCGACCCCGGCGCCGCTGGTCATCTGCGACCAGTACGCCCTCATTGCCCCCCCATCGATGAACGGCACGGGGATGTGCGCGCCGATGCGATAGATCGCCACGATCATCAGCGTGAACAGGATCTTCTTGCGAAGATCCGGGATCCGGAACATGTTGGCCATCAGGCCCAGCATCGGTTACTCCTCAACCCCCCGTGTTCTTCCATGCACGTGCACGTGCACGTGCGCGCGGACTCGGAAGAGATTTGCGCAAACTTGAACCAGACGGCTGCGCGTCTTTCTCTCTGATCTCTCCGCCACCCTCACACGCCCACCCAGAGCGACCGCTTTACCAAACCCGCTGACCTGAGAAGCAATCGCTCTCACCGCGGGCGGACCTCGATCGGCTCACAGCGGCCACCCGCCTGAACGATTTTCTGGCGCGCGGCATTGGAAAAGGCATGGGCGCGGACCGTCAGGGGCTTGGTCAAATCGCCCGTCGCCAGGATTTTGATCGGGTGGCTCTTCCCATGCACCAATCGCACCGCCTCAAGCGCGTTGGGTCCCACCTCGGCGCCCGCCTCGAACCGTTCCAACTGGCCGACATTGACCGGGCGATAGTGCACGTGGTGGATCGAATGGAACCCGCGTTTGGGCACGCGCCGAACCAGCCGCATCTGGCCGCCCTCGTCGCCCGGCCGCTTGCTGCTACCGGTGCGCGAATGGAAGCCTTTGGTCCCGCGGCCGGCCGTCTGTCCCTTGCCGGTGCCGCGGCCCCGTCCCTTTCGCATCGGCTTTTGGCGCTTTCCACGGTCGCCGGGCAACTGCTCGATTCTCATGGCTCCACCTCTTCCACGCGAAGCAGGTATTTCACCTGGTTGACCATCCCGAGCACTTGCGGCGTCGCCTCATGGACCACCGTTTCGTGCAACCGATGCAGGCCCAGCGCCCGGATCGTCCGTTTGTGTTTCTCGGTGCGATTGATGGTGCTGCGCACCCAGGTCACTTTGATCTTGCTCACCGCGGCTTACTCCACAGGTTTGTCGGTCTTTGGTTCGCCTTCCGGTTCTCTCTTCGCCGGTGGAGCCGGTGCGATCGCCACCGCCGGCACGGACTCTTGCCGCTCCACGCGCGCCTGCGTGTCCAGCGCTTCGGCCAGAAGGGCGGCCCGCTTGGGTCCCAGCATGGATTCGATCGTCTTGCCCCGGAGCCGCGCGATCACCTCGGCCCGTTTCAGCCGGCGAAGAGCCTGCTCCGTCGCCTTGGCGACGTTCAATAGGTTGTCCGACCCCAGACTCTTGGTCAGTACATCCTGAATGCCGGCCAGCTGCAACACCACGCGAACCGCCGGGCCCGCGATCAATCCCGTTCCCTCCGAAGCCGGCTTGAGCAACACCTTGCCCGCGCCATACTTGCCGACCACTTCATGGGGGATGGTCCGGCCCATCAGCGGCACGCGGAACAGGCTCTTCTTGCCTTTCTCGACCGCCTTGGAGATGGCCTCGGGCACCTCATTGGCTTTGCCAAAACCCAAGCCGATATGGCCGTTGCCATCGCCGACCGCCACCAGGGCGTTGAAGCTGAAGCGCCGCCCGCCCTTGACGACCTTGGCCACGCGGTTCAGGAAGATCACTTCCTCGTGCAAATCCAGCGCCGTCGGATCAATGCGCTGTTCCTCGACGGGCACGCGAACCCGCTCGAGAATCTCGCTGGCTTCCCGGTCGCTGGTTTTCTCTTGCCGTTCGCCACCGTTCATCGCCTTCACATTCCTTTCCGTTTCCAAACGCCGTACCCCCCCGGGAGGCGGATCGCTCAGAACTGCAACCCCGCCTCGCGCGCCGCGTCGGCGAAACTCTTCACACAGCCGTGGTAGAGATAGCCCCCGCGATCAAACACCACTTTGCGAATGCCGGCCTTGCACGCCAGCTCGCCGATCTCTTTGCCCAGGCGCTTCGCCCATTCCTTGTTCCGGAACGACTTCTTTCCCGAGCTTTCCTTCAACGCCTTGCGGTCGGTGTTCAACTGCAGCAACGTTCGTCCCGCATTGTCGTCCACCAACTGGGCATACAAGTGACGCAGACTCTTATGAAGACACAGACGCGGTCGTTCGGCCGTCCCGTGGACTTTTCGGCGGATCCTCAGATGCCGGCGGAGGACCGACTCTTTCCGATCAACAGTCATGCGCGAATTCCCCTCGGTTACGCTGCTTTGACACCCGTCTTGCCGACTTTGCGCCGCACGTGCTCACCCACGTAGCGCACCCCTTTTCCCTTGTACGGCTCGGGCGGACGATAGGCGCGCAGCTCGGCGGCCACCTGGCCGACTTTCTGTTTGTCTATCCCGTTGACCACGATCGAGGTCGGCGTGGGGGTCTCCACCCGGATGCCCTCGGGCACCTGATAGATGACCGGATGGCTGAACCCCAGGGCCAGCTCGACCCGGTTGCCCTGGGCCTGCGCACGGTAGCCCACGCCCTGGATTTCCAGGGCCTTGGTGAATCCCTTGGTCACTCCCAGGATCATGTTGGTCAGCAGCCGGTGCGTCAGCCCGTGCAGAGCCTTGCTTTCTTTCTCGTCGTTGGGCCGCTCCACCCGCAGCGTGGTGTCCGCTTTGGTGACCGTAATCTTCGGATGCACAGTCATTTCGAGCTGGCCTTTGGGGCCCTTGACCCGCACCCGGCCAGCCGCCAATTCGACCGTCACGCCGCTGGGAATGGGTATGGGAACTTTGCCAAAGCGCGACACGTTTCTATCTCCTACCAGACCCGGCAGAGAACCTCGCCGCCGATTCCCATGCGACGAGCCGCCTGTCCCGTCATAATGCCTCTCGAGGTCGAAACAATCGTAATCCCCATGCCGCCGAGGACCGTGGGGATTTCGTCCGTGGACGCATAGCGCCGAAGGCCCGGCCGGCTCACCCGCTCGATCGCGGTGATCACCCGCTCGCGGCTGGGACCGTAGCGCAGGAAAACCTTCAAAGTGCCGTGCTTGCGATCCCGGACCGTTTTGAAGTACTTGATATAGCCTTCTTCCTTGAGAATCTTCGCAATGGCGATCTTCACGCGCGAGGCCGGGATTTCCGTCACCTCATGCCGGGCCAGGTTGGCGTTTCGCATGCGCGTTAACATGTCCGCGATGGGATCGGTCATCGTCATGGGTTACATCCGTGCCTCCGTCGTCAGTCTACCGTCGCCGGCTCACCAGCTGGCTTTCATCACTCCCGGAATCTGCCCCCGGTTGGCGAGCGTGCGGAAACAAATGCGGCACATGTCGAACCGCCGCAAGTAGCCGCGGGAGCGTCCACACAGCGGGCAACGATTGTATCGGCGGACGGCAAATTTGGGTTGCCGTTTGGCCTTCACTTTCAGGCTGAGTCGAGCCACGTTCGCCTCCATTCCTTACGAACGATGAATGATGAACGAAAAACCAAAGCCGGTGCCGGCACCAAGCCTCCCTGTGTTTCTCAAACGTTCCGCGTTCATCGTTCCGCGTTCCGCGTTTGGCCTACCCTTCGCGGAACGGCATTCCGAAAAGCCGCAACAATTCGCGCGCTTCTTCATCCGTCTTGGCCGTGGTCACGGTCGTGATGTCCATGCCACGGACCGTGGTGACCTTGTCATAATCGAGCTCCATGAAAATCAGGTGCTCGCGAATTCCCATGCTGTGGTTGCCGCGGCCGTCAAACGATTTCGTCGGCAATCCCCGAAAGTCGCGTACGCGCGGGATCGCCACGTTGACCAGCCGGTCCAGGAAATCGTACATTCGCCGGCCGCGCAGCGTCACAAAACATCCCACCGGCATACCGGCGCGGATTTTGAACGCCGAAATCGCGCGTCGCGCCCGCGTCGCCACCGCCTTCTGTCCGGCGATCAGGGCCAGCTCGCGCTCGGCCGCATCGAGCAACTTGATGTCGCGTCCGGCGTCGCCCAGCCCCATGTTCAGAACGATCTTCTCCAGTCGCGGCACCTGGTTGACGTTCGTATAGCTGAACCGCTTCATCATCGCCAGGATGATCTCTTCCCGGTAGCGCACCTTGAGGCGCGGCTCGGGCATAGGCTCCCGGACCTCTTTCTCTTCCGCTTCTTCTTTCGCGGCTTTGGCCTGGGCTTTGCCCTCGCCCTTGGCGGCAGGCTTTTCCTGCCCTTTGGCCTGGGCTTTCTCCTGCCCCTTGCCTGGGGTTTTTCCCTGCCCTTTGGCTGGGGCCTTCTCCTGCCCTTTGGCTGGGGCCTTCTCCTGCCCTTTGGCCGGAGCCCCCGGGGCCTTTTCCTGCGGTTTTTCTTCCGGATGGTCTGCTTTGGGCGCCATGGTCAAATCACGTTCCCCGTCTTCTTGCTCACGCGAACCTTCGTCCCGTCGTCTTGCTGCTGGAAACGAACCCGCGTCGGACGATTGCTCTTCGGATCCACCACCATCAGCTTCGACAGCGCAATCGGTGCTTCCTGGCTGATCAACCCGCCGGGCTGCTGGGTCCGCCGCTGGCGACGGTGTTTGGTCACCATATTGACTTTCTCGACGATCGCCTTGCCCTTCCGGGGCAGGATCGTCAACACACGCCCCGTCAGCCCCTTGTCGTCACCGGAGATCACCTGGACAAGATCGCCTTTTCGGATGCGACACTTGATCATTCGTTTCTCCCGATACTTCCGCCCGGCGCTGCCCGGTTTTTTCTCACCTCTCACCTCTCACCTCTCGCCTCTCACCTCTCACTTTCGCTTCAACCCACCGCTTCGCTTTTTCTGGCCTCTCACCTCTCGCCTCTCACTTCTCTTCTACACCACCTCGGGGGCCAGCGAAATGATCTTCATGAATTGCTTGGCCCGCAGTTCACGGGCCACCGCCCCGAAGATGCGCGTTCCCACCGGTTCCTTCTGGTCGTTGATGATCACGGCCGCGTTGTCGTCAAACCGTACGTACGAGCCGTCTTCGCGTCCCAGTTCCTTGCGCGTGCGGACGATCACCGCCCGGACCACCGTCCCCTTCTTGACCGTTGCGTCGGGCGTGGCCTCGCGCACCGAGGCCACCACGATGTCGCCGATCCGCGCATAGCGATGTTTCGATCCGCCGAGGATATTGAAGCAGCGCAGCTTCTTGGCCCCGGTGTTGTCGGCCACCTGAAGGATCGTATAGGACTGAATCATGGGCCTACGTTCCTTCCGTCTACTGCGCTCGAGCGACGATCTCGAGCACTCGCCAGCATTTCAGTTTGCTCAACGGCCGCGTTTCGATCACTCTCACCGTATCCCCCACGTGGCAAGCGTTCTTCTCGTCGTGTGCATACAGCTTGCTCCGTCGGCGGACATGCTTCCTATAGAGCGGATGCTCCACGTATCGTTCCACCACGACCACCACGGTTTTGTTCATGTGGTCGCTGACGACTTGCCCGAGTCGAACTTTGCGCTGACCGCGTCCTTCTGCTGCGCTCACAGTTTGATCCCCCTTTGACGCAGGATGGTCAGGACCCGCGCCAGCTCGCGCCGTTCCGTGCGGATCGTGCTGATATTGTCCAGATCCTTGGTGACCGCACGGGTGCGCAGGTTGAACAGACTCTTGTGCAGCTCGGCGACCCGTTCCCTCAGATCGGTCTCGGTCATTTCCCGGATCAGCCTGGGTCGTGTCATGCGGCCTCGCCCCCTTCACCACGCATCACAAACTTGGTCCGGATCGGCAGCTTGTGGGCCGCGCGCGACATCGCTCCCCGCGCAATGTCAGCCGTCACGCCGTCCAGCTCGAACATCACGCGGCCGGGCTTGATTACCGCCACCCATTTCTCCGGGTTGCCTTTCCCTTTGCCCATGCGCGTTTCCGCCGGCTTGACCGTCAGCGGCTTGTCCGGAAAAATATTGATCCAGAGTTTTCCGCCGCGCTTGATGTGACGGGTGATCGCCACGCGCGCCGCCTCGATCTGGCGGTTACTGACCCAGCCGCAATCCAACGCCTTGAGTCCATAGCGGCCGAAGCTCAGCGTACTGCCGCGGTACGCTTTGCCGCGACGTCGTCCTTTCTGGACCTTCCGATGTTTCACCCTCTTCGGTAGCAGCATCACTCTTCCTCAACGACCCGGCGCGCCTTCAGACTGTTGCGTCCAGACCCCTTGTATTTTGCATCGAGCCCTTTTCCTGTCCAGGCGACGGTGCTGTTCGACGCTGTTGGTCCCTGGTTTCTAGTCGAAGGTCGAGGGTCCGTCCTTCTTCGACTGCAGCCGGAGACCGTCTTAGGCCCCCGTCGGTGCGCCTGCCGCTTCTTTGGCAGACGCCGGCCGGCGGGCCTGCACCTTCTCGAACACCTCGCCCTTGAAGATCCACACCTTCACGCCGATCTGGCCATACTTCGTCCGCGCTTCGGTGAACCCATAATCTATGTCCGCACGCAAGGTGTGCAGCGGCACCCGACCCTCGCGATACCACTCGCCGCGCGACATCTCCGAACCGCCCAGCCGGCCCGCGCAGGCAATGCGGATGCCCAAGGCGCCCGCCTTCATCGCCGCCAGCACCGTCTTCTTCATCGCGCGCCGGAAACCGATTCGCCGCAGCAACTGTGACGCCACGCTTTCGGCCACCAGCTGCGCCTCGAGGTCGGTCTTGCTGATTTCCTCGATATTGATCAGAATCTGCTTGCCCGTGGATTGCTGGAGATCGCGCCGCAGCTGTTCGATCTCGGCGCCCTTGCGGCCGATGATGATGCCCGGCCGCGCGGTGCGGATCGTGATCTTGGCCCGATTGGCCGCCCGTTCGATATCCACGCGCGACACCCCGGCATGATAAAACTTGTTTTTGATCTCCTTGCGAATGAACAGGTCTTCGTGAAG
>Ga0315282_10002733_pt1 | contig 32102 bp, 23 predicted proteins | sample YL17G07_20_MG_FD_203693 | JGI IMG/M metagenome (GOLD analysis project Ga0315282, IMG submission 203693) | Sediment microbial communities from Yellowstone Lake, YNP, Wyoming, USA - YL17G07_20 | ecosystem: Environmental > Aquatic > Freshwater > Lake > Sediment | place: USA: Wyoming | collected...
AGCGGGGCGGGCAATTCTGGTCGCGCCGCTGGGATGAAGGTCTCTTGGAACTGAAATCCCGGCAACTGTCAGGCCGTTGGCACGAACTCTGGCCTCATCTTTGCCAACCAAACTGACGTGCACCCCCCGGCGCCCCGGCGCCCCATGGCCGGATCAACCCCATTCGCGCCGAAACGAGCCCCGGACGACCGGAAGTGCCCTGTTCGCGGTACGCCCGCTGCCGCTCATGACATGGCCACAAGATATGGCCTCATCACATTCGCCACGCGGCAAACCTGCGCATATCGCCACAGGTCGTCGTTTGCACATTTCCTTTGGCGACGGCAATCGGGCAGTGCCTCCCGCGCGACATCGAGGCCGATCTTATTGCGGTACTTGAAACAGTCGCCCACCGTTTTCGCAGCGTTGTACACCCTTATCTCAACACCCTCGATCCGGTGTTCCTCGATCCCCTCCGTCAGGGCCACGCCCGAAAACCGGGCGAACCGCATCACTTGCCAGTCAACCCTGGGCCGCCGCGCTTTTTCGCCGATAGCCCTCCACACTTCAAACGGGGCTTGCGTGGTCAGACCATGGAACCGCAGCGCCGAAAGCAGACACAGCACCCCGTGCGGAATGCCCTTGCGCGCCTCGGCGAGCGTGTGATGCTCGGTCACCTCGGCTTCGAGAAGTATGTAGAGACCACGTCCAACACGGCGAAGCAGTCCGCCTTCCTTCAACAACTTGGAGCCTATGCGAATCCCTTTTTCTCCCGCGCTCTGTTTCTGTAAGAATGGCGCCATTCTCCTCTCATCCCCATTGCCCTTCCGAGCCGTGAGTTGAAACTAATACGGACCCGGATGATCCAGAAAGTCCTCCGGCCCGATGTCGAGGCAACGACAATGCCGATTCGGTTTTGCTACTGCGCGTGCCGATATGGTTTTGCGCGCGGCCGTCTGTGACCCACCCAAGAACTGCAGCCGTTGCCGACACTGGAGGATGTTACGAGCTACTTTTCCGACGAGTTGGACACGCTCTCCATGCGCGAAGAGGTGGGGCTGCCGTGAACTCTTGGACCTGATACAAGGATAGAGCCTCCCGCGCAGGGAATGCGCCGTCCTCTACTTTCCATACCGCTGCCAGTCGTGCACGGCAGTACTCTGAGCGGCCAGCCCGTGGAGGAAACCTCCCTCAATAGCATAATTCCCCCCGCTCATCGAACCCGCGTCAGGTTGACCGATGACTCCCGTTATTGAATATGATCCGCCGCTGCTCTGTTTTCCGCCGTTATCAATCGTCCACCAGGAGAGATCAAAGGTCAGAGCGTTTGCGAAGACCAGCACGCCCAGCAACAGAGCGAAGCCGATCATGAAGATCGTCAGTCTCAAGAAGTTCCGAGTTTTCGTCATTGTGTCACACCTCCAGACTCTTCGGCCGGTCTTCCTCGAGTTCCTCTATGGCACCGTCACATAGTCAATCTCGGCAGCCACGACCAGCATATCGCCGCTATAGCTTTCGCCATTGCCGGATGCGTTTCCGCGCACGAAGGCAAAGTGCCAGATGGGATTATGGACAAAGTCATTGGCTGAGCTGACGCCCGTGCCAAAATACCACGTGTGGTGCGTAGAACTCCACTTGGCTGTCCAGGATTGCGCTTTCATTAGGTTAGTATATGGTCCGGCCGCGTAAAAGGTGAGCGCAGGGGCGTCTTCTGTGACCCGGTAATCAAGCGAGTCCCAGCCGGAGGCCGCGCTGCCTGACCCGACATTGAGCCAACCGCCGCCGGCCAGCAAACGCCATTTAGTTGTTCCCCCTGAAGGAGCCGTTGGCAGTGCGAAATAGAGCGTCACACCGAACGATGTTGTCGGATCCCAGTCGGCGGGTCGGGGCAGGACGAAACCAGCGGGTTGCACGACGTTTTTCCACAAAAGTCCCCAGTTCACAGCCGAGATATTCGCGCTCGGGTAATAACCAAACCCACCGGCCGGAACATAGATTTTGCGTCGCGATATCGCTGCTGGCTTGCCGGTCACACCCGTCCACGGAACGGTTTGGGCATTGGCGGCGTTTGAGGCCTGAAACGCAAAGCGGGCATAGGGTGCGGGTGTAATCTCCTGGCGGGGCGAAAGCACGGTGTAGGTCCCGCTTCCTGCGGGTCGCACGGCGATGTCCAGAAACAGCCGCACGTTGCCGAAGACGTTCCCGAAGTCCAGCTGCACCGTGAACAGCCCTTGAGACACAGCGACACCAGCTTTCGTGAGAATCGGCGTTCCGGGGATTTGCGAGCCACCGACGGCGGAATCGTAGAGAATGAAGCGAAGATCATAGTTGCCGGTGGCAGGCGAACCGTTCGTCTTCAACTGCCCCTGGTACGTGAAGGCGGTCCCTAAGGAAGTGTAGAGCGCGGGACCATCGCTCTTTGGAGCCTCCACAGGGCCCAACGGGGTGGCTGCACTCATTGAGAAGATGGTTGCCAGTGCGGTAAGGCAAGCGAACCAGTACTTTTTCATGGTGCTCCCTCCTTTGTTAGATATGCCGGCCGAATGGGATGTCAAGAAGGACATCTTGTCAAGTGTTGATTGGTCATCTTTTCAAGGGGCGCTTTCGCTGTGGGCGACAAGTCTATCGCCTCGACGGAAACTCGCGCCTACTTATGGCGCGACCACAAGAAGCAACCTTCAGAGGTGCCGGATCAGAGGTGGCGGTCCTATCGGGATGGCAGAATCGGGAAAAGTAGGGATCGCAGTCGTCAGGCAATCCGAGAAAAAACAACTGGCGCGCCTGGCAGGATTCGAACCTGCGACCTCTTGCTCCGGAGGCAAGCGCTCTATCCAGCTGAGCTACAGGCGCGCGGACGTTCTGCCGAAATGTCGAAAGAGATGCTAGTCGCGGCCGCCGACCGTGTCAATAGATTTACACGGCTTCTTCAGCGATCAGGGGGCGAGGGCCGGGGGCCTGGGGTCTGGGGTCGGCAAAAAGGCGAGGCGTTGATCCGCTTAATCCTTGTGCGCTGGCTTCTGGTCTTTCTCCCCCACCACAAAGACCCGCGGAAAAATTCGGGTAAAGGCTAGCGCGACCCGGTCGCCACGGGCAGTTCGACCAGAAACACGTCTTCGCGAATGACCCCGCGCGAATTCTTGCCGAGCGTCTTCTCCCAATTCGAGGTGAAGCTGAACCAGCGGCCGTCGGGGCTGAGGTTGCCGCGCGGCGTTGTGGGTGATTTGAGGCCATGCCGTGGAAACGAAGGCGAAAAACAGCATGGGCCGGAGCAGCGTTTTATCCATGAAGAATCCCGTTCACCGTCTCTCTGGAAAGCCGCGGTCTCGTCAGTGCCATCCCTTCCGATTCAGTTCCTTTTCCCGTTCAGCATTCAGAGTTCAGCGTTTCGAGAAAGCACCGGCGAGGCCGCCGGCGTTCCGTCATGCCGCTCTTGGCGCGACCAGCGCGCACTGCGAGCAATCGGCGGCGCGGTTGTTGCAGCAATCGTTGAAGATCTGAAAGAGGGCCTGGTTGCGATGTTCGGTCAGGAGCAAGCCGTCGAAGCGTTCGCTTTCGCCGAACAATCGCGTGCGCATCAGCCGCACGACCTGATTCTCGGCCAGCGTCGGGAAATTGCGCCACAAGGCGAAGACGGTCGCCTCGCGCGCCGCGTCGCCTTCCTTTCGCGCCCAGAGCAGCGCGACCGGCAGGATGGCGTTGAAGATGATCGAGCGGGCCTGTCCCTCGCCGATCAGACTCTGTTCCTGCGCGGCGATCTTGCCGCCCCAGACAAACCGTCGCGTCCAATAATGGCCCACTTCGACGCTGAGGACTCCGCTCAACCGGTCGGCCATTTGCTTGACCGACTTGCGGTCGGGTCGCGCCGGAGCGCTCTGCCACAAAAGATCGAGGAGCGAGCTGACCAAGCCCCGCTCCAACCTCTCCCCGATCAGATGCGCGACGCCCGCCAGCCGCCGGCACGGGAAATTGACCGGCCGAATGCCCGCATACCAGCGGCGGGTGGCCGGAATGATGCGGTCGGCGAAATAGCCGGCCACCCGGCTCCAGTGGCGATTGAGCCGATCGAGATAGGCTTGCGTCGGCTCGTCGAGCGGCTCGGCTCGCTCGGCGCCGGGCACGAGATTGGCCACGTGACAGAGGATGGCCTCGAGCATCAGGGTGCGTTCGGCGGGCGGACACTCGGCGGCGTGGTCGGCGAGCTCGGCGATGGGCGCTCGTTTGGTCAGCAGGAAATAGAGCGTCTTGCCCGACTTGTGCCCCAGCGCGGTGACGAGCGCCTGATAGAACACCTGGTCGAGCGACTCACCGCTCAGCTGCGCGGCAAAACGGGCGGTCTTCTCTTCGAGCCGGCGATCGCCCGCCAGATCGAGAATCTCGACCAGCGCGTCGGCGTCGAGCGATTCGATGGTCTCATAACAGCGGCCCCGCTGATTCGTCCCGCCCATGGGATAGTCGTCGAGAACCAGCGTCTGGCGGAGCGTATCGAGGTCGGTGTCCAGGCACGGAGCGAGGCAGAGGCGTTCGATCGGCCGGCCGTTGTGAAGAACGTCGTGAGTGCGCTCGTCAGTGAGCTGGAGAAAGGCATGAAGGATCACGGCGTTATAGTCGAAGTTGCGGTCGTGGCCGTGGGCGGCCCAATCCGCCGAGCGCAGGTGGATTTCCACGTCGCCCTTGAGCGGCTTGCCGTCGAGGGTGATTTCCGCGCGCCGAAAGTCAGGCCCCGCCTCGTGGTTCCAGTCACCGGGATTGGTGATGAGGAGCGACTTGCCGGCCACGGTGGTCAGCGGTCGGCCCAGAAGCATGCCATCGTGCCAGACGCACTGGATGAGGCGCTCGTCCACCGACCGCGCATCCTCGGCAGCCGATTCGCCGATCGCCCTCCCCCGCCACTTGGCGCGCACACGCTCGCCTAGCCATTCGAGCGCCTGTTCATAGCCGGCAAAGCGGCGGCCACCTCGTTGGTCCATATGAGCGCTCCTTGCGCACACGGAAATCGGAGTCTGCGAGAAGGATATATTCGGCCGACACGAGGATGGGCAAGGAAATTCTGAAATGAGTTTTAGAGCGACTCTCCCAAATTCGCTTCGATTGCCGAACCGGCCTGACTGGCTGGAACCCCACGGTGGAGTCGCTCATGACACTGCGCGTCACCTGGAAAGGGAAGGAAATGTGTCTGGACCGAACGACCCTCTGCTATAGGGTACGGGACTTATCAATCGGAACACCAAGAGCGTGTCTTAAAATCGTTGCATTTGAGGCGCAACGCGCACCCCGTCTCCGTCATTGCCAGGAACGCGGAGAGGCTTCAAGAGACAGAATTGAGGCGAGCGTTTTTCTCTGCGTTCCTCCGCGTTCTCTGCGGTTAAGTCTCTGTTTTAGGCACTCTTGGTACACCTCAACCCAATAGAAGGGTTAAATTGGGGTACGCGCTGGCATGCGTGATTTTCGGCGACCCACTTCTGAAAGGGAGGAATCTGATCCCTGTATTGTGTTGGGCTGTACTTAGGCAATTCCGAGACACGCACTGAGGAAAGAAAAGCAAAGCGGTGGGGGAACCACGCGCACTCCAAAATGCACCGAGCACCGGCGGGTCTCGCCGGTGCTCGCCAAGGTGCTGGTGTAGCGATGGTTTTTGGGTAACCGATCGTCAGAAATGATTGCAGCCAAGTTCAAAACGATTCCCGGTCTTTCTACAATCCGCATTCCGAAATCCGCAATCGGGAGTACCGGCGAGGCCGCCGGCGTTCCAACGCGAACGAAAATCAATGGATCTGCGAGACCTGGATCTCCTTGATGTCGGCCACCTTGCCCGACAGATAACGCGCCGCGTCTTCGGGGGGCGTGGGGTTGATGTAGAACCCCGTTCCCCACTCGAACCCGGCCACGCTGGTCAGCTTCGGGATGACCTCGATGTGCCAATGATAGTAGGGAATGCCGGTGTGCTCAAACGGCGCCGTGTGGATCATCAGGTTGTAGGGCGGATCATCGAGAACCTCTTTCATTCGGGTCAGGAGCGTGTGCAAAATGTCCGCCAGGTCCACGATTTGGTTTTTCTGGATTTCATGGAAATAGAGGGCGTGCTCTTTGGGCAGAATCCAGCTTTCGAACGGGAAGCGAGAGGCAAACGGTGCGACCGTGATAAACCCGTCGTTTTCGGCCACCACCCGCGATTGGCCCTTTTCCTCCTGGTGGATGATGTCGCAGAAAACGCAACGCTCCTTGTAGTCCCAGTAGCGTCGCGACCCTTCGATCTCTTCCTGGACGCGCTTGGGGACAATCGGCAGGGCGATCATCTGCGAATGCGGGTGGTCGAGCGACGCGCCGGCCTCGCGGCCATGGTTCTTGAAAACCATGATGTAGCGGAAGCGCTGGTCTTTTTTGAGCTCGATCACGCGGTCGCGGAACGCCCAAAGGATTTCCTGGACCTGGCGCGGCGCCTGGTCGGCCAACGAGAGCTCGTGGTCGGGCGTTTCGATGACCACCTCGTGGGCGCCGACGCCGTTCATGCGGTCGTACATCCCCTCGCCGCTGCGCTTGATCGGTCCTTCGATCTGGAGGGCGGGGAATTTGTTGGGCACCACGCGCACCCACCAGCCGGCTCCGTCGCGCGGGCTGCCGACTTCGCGATAGGCCAACACCTCGGGTGGTGTGTGGTGCTCCTGGCCGCGACAAAAGGGGCAAAAACCACCTTTGGATTTCGCGCGGTTCAGAACATACGCGCTGGGGCGCTTGGCACGCTCGGTGGCAATAATCACCCACCGGCCGATGACTGGGTCTTTGCGTAATTCAGGCATTCGTTTGGTTTCCGGAACTTCGTGGGGGATTTAGTGTTGGTTGACAAATCACCTTACGCATCTCTGCAGGTTCACAACATACTCGTATTAACTGTTTATGCCGTTTCCCCCGGAGCGTCAAGCCTTTTGTGCCTTGGCCGGCCGGGATTCACCGACGAAATAGCCGACCAGGAACGTGATGGCCGTCCCGATGGGGTAGTGCCAGGGCCAGACCAGAATGGGCTGGTCCGGGGGGACGTTGCGGCCAATGACCTGCTGGACCAGCCCAATGGCCACGGCAACGAAAACGATGGGCGCCACCTTGATCGGCCGATCCCGGAAGCGCCAAACCGCGCTGGCCACCAGGAAAGCTGCCACGACACCGATGAGGATCACCGGTTTTCCCGTGTGCCACTCGAGCGCGAAAACCGTGAGCATCGCCAGCGGAATCCCCCAGACCAGCCCCAGGTCGTTGCGGTTGGTCGGCAGGAGGGCCAACAGAAATGACCCCAGCAGCGCCCCGTACGTGTAAGTCGTCATCGCCAGCGCCAGTTGAATCAGGTCGCCGTAACGGTACTTCAATGTTTCGCAGGAAATGGCGAACACGGTCAGGGCGATGCCCCAAAGGATAACCAGCGCCCGCGAGACCACCACTTCGCGGCGCGGCCCCTCCAGGTGGTGGCGCAGGGAGGCCGGCAAGTTCGACTGGGTCGCCTGGGCCAGTGCGGCCAGGGCCGATTCGATCGTCGAAATGGCGGCGGCGAGAATAGCGGCCATCACCAAGCCCGAAATGCCGCGTGGAAGGACGTTAACGATGAACACGGCAAAAACTCTGTCGGCGCGGTCCTGAACAATGGCCTGCTCGGCGGGAGTCATCGGATGGTGCTGATAGTAGACGAAGAGGCCGGCGCCGATGAAAAGAAGGGTGAGCGTGATCAGCTGTGCCGTGCTCGACCAGATGATGGCCTTGCGGGCGTCCGATGGACCGCCACAGGTGAACATGCGTTGGGCGTTCAACTGATCGGTGCCGTGCGAAGCCATCGTCAGCCATCCGGTGGCGAACAGGCCGCACCAGAGCGTATAGGCCGTTTTGGTGTCGAACGTGGTGTCAATCAGGCGCAGTTTGCCGGCCGCCCAACTTTCGCGGAACACCTGGGCAAGCCCGCCCTCAACCGCAAAGCCGATGAAGATGAGCGCGACAACTGCGCCGACGCTGAACAAAACGAACTGAATGAAATCGGTCCAAATCACGGTCCGGATTCCGCCGATCCAGGCCCACAGAATGGAAAATGACATCATCAGAATAACGGAGAGGCGGATGTCGGTGCCGGTGACCACCTGGAAAGCCAGCGCGGCGATATAGACACGAACTCCCTGTCCCAAAACCGCCCCGACAATAAAAAGCATCGTGGACAATTCCCTCACCCGCGGGCCCAGGCGGTTGCCCATATAATCGTAGGGCGAATAGATTTCGCGCTCGTAAAATGCGGGAACGAAGAAGAAGCCGATGATGAAGCGCGCGAGAATGGTGCCGATGGCCAGCTGGAGATAGGTCAGGTCTCCGCCCGCTTTGAAAACAATGGCGGGGACGATCAAGAAGCTCGCGGCGCTGAACTCGGTGGCGATGATGGAGCCATAGACGGCGATCCAGGGCAACTTGCGTCCGCCCAGGAAAAAATCGCGAATCGTGGCCTGGCGGCCCGCCAGAAGCGCTCCCAAAATCGTGGTGAAAATCAGGTAGGCAGCGACAACGCCCCAGTCTATCCACGAGAACTTTCGCGATAGTTGGGTCAGGGCTTCGGAGAGCGAAGGATTCGGGGAACTCAGCCCGCCGCCTTCAATATCAATGGCCGCCTTGTCATCCTTCGGCCTCTGCACCGCGGATTGCGGACCCGCCGCCGACGTTTGAGACAGCTCTGCTGGTGGCGGCGGTGAAACTGCCGATTCGCCGGCAGCAGCAAATGAAGCCGCAGACCTCGCACCGAGGCCTGCGGCGAGGATCGCGACGAAGATGGATAGACGAAGTCTCAAGTCTCAGGTTTCAAGTCACAGTTGTCGAGTTCCGAGTTTCGGGCATCCGTTTCTTACTCAACGCTCACCCCTCAAAACGCAACACTCGCTTTCGCTTTTCGTTCATCATTCATCGTTCATCGTTCATCCTTTTTTGGACACGTCCACCCACTCGATGCCGACCTTCTTCAGCGCATAGCCGACTTCCTTGCGATAGTCGCCATAGGACATCATCCAGTGGAAGCCGACCATCTCTTCGAGCAGTCGCTTCATGTCGCCTTCGATCGTCACGTCCACCTGGGCGCGGCAGATGTGCATGAAAGGCGTCTTGAGGGTCTTGCCCGTGAAGCCCAGCCAGCGCTTCCCGTTGAAGTCGGGATCAATCACGGTGATGGTCTGGCCGGGTCGCATCTCGACCTTGGGTGCCGCGCCGTAGTCGGACTCGAAGTGGGTCATGATCCGCGTCCGCTCATAGTACTTGCCGTCCATTTTGCGCGGCGCCGTACAATGAGCCAGGGTCACGATGCCGTCGTGCGGATAGGTCGGGTCGTTGAGAAATACGGGCAGACCCGAAATGTGATGCAGCAGCACGCCCGAGGGAATCACCACGAAATCCGACTCGCAGAACGCCATGTAGCCTTCATCGTTGAGCAGACTCAGCGGCAGGCAGGCGGTCGTTTCGGAGATGGGCATGATCGTCCCCATGCATTGGTTGACCGTCATGGCGTGAACCTGGTGTTCGGCCATGATGTCCTTCATCACTTGAGCCAGGAGGAAAGAGTTCTCCACGGATTTCGGCAGAAGGGCGGGATTGCCGACGATCTTGGTATCGGTCTCGAGTTTGACGCGCGGTTGACGCAGGTATTCTCGGGCCTCCGCTTGGGTGCGGGCGACCAGTTTCCCATCGGCGCGGGCGCTCTTGATGCGCTTGCCCAACTCGTCGTAGCTGACCGGGATGATCTCCATGTGCCATTTCTCGCGCGTCAGTTGGGGCGCTTTTCTCCCGCCGGCGCCCCAGCCGCCGGCATTACCGATCGCCACAATCTTCTCGCCCATCAAATTTTTCAGACCATAGAGCGCGCGCAAGCGCCACAGGATGCCGTTATAGTCGTCCACCACGACATCGTGGGCGTCCACGCCCGGTTGACCGTATTCGTCCACGGTCTTGCGCAGAAAACGCGGATGGGCAATCTCGTACCAAAGATAGACCGGACCGGAGAGGTGCCGGACAAAAATGATCGTGGGACGATCGGGAGACGCAAGCGTTTCGAGAACGTCGCCGCCCGCGCCCGAGGCGAAAATCAACGTCACGTCGAATTGTTCGGCCCGCACCGCCGCGGCCTCGTTCTTGTTGGCCACCGTGCTGACAGGGAGAATCTTCAGTCCGAACTCCGCCGCTTTGGCCATCCCGGCCAGTTCGTCCGTGATCCGTTTCGATTCGGCCGCGACATCTTCCTGGGTCATGACGCCGCCCCAACTGCGCCAGCTGGTTTGGGGCCGCCGCTTGCTGATGCCATAAGTCAGGATCGGTTTCACCACGAGCGGCTTGCCCGACAGGACCGACCCACCCGACGCGGTCGGCGAGGCCGGGGACTGGGCCGACGCACTCTGCAGCGCCCACGCGCCAAGCGCCGCCGTCCCCAGTCCGACAAAAAACGAGCGGCGCGAAAGTCCGTCGCCCTCGTCCGATGATCGCAAGAGCGGAACCTGCGGCACCTCGTGGCCGCAACAGCCCCCTCCGCAGTGGTGCAAATGCGCTTTGTGATCCGTCATGGGAATGCATCCTCCCGGCTGCCCTGGTTTGCGAACAACCCCTCCTTGCTTCGCAGGAAAAAGTCTGGGGACGGCTTCGTCGCCACGTCAAGGGTTCTTCGCCGCCTGCGTCACCGTTTTTTCTCTGGAAGATTGTTTCGGGAAAAGGCACCTTGCGGTGTGCGGTCGTCTGACACCGCAAAAACGGGTTCGTGGTTCCGCCTTGAGGCGGCAAAAGAAACCCGCTAAAGCGGGGACTCCGAACCAATTGGGGAGAGATCACCATGACCGAGATTCTGACCGGAGAAACGGACAAGGGATGGACCGCTCTCGAGCAGATCATGGCCCACTCCTGCCAGGCCGACCTCAGCGCCATTCCCCCCGAATGGATTCGCGTCCTCACCGAGGAAGAGGTCGCCATTTCCTTCGCCGCCATTGATCCGGAACGCCGGATGGAATACCCGAACGGCGCCGTGCGCTATGGCTTTCTCTGCGCAGGGGCGACGCGCGATGACCTGCGCCGGCAGGGGTATTTTCGCCGTCTGCTCGGGGATTGCTGCGACGATCTGCGCGAGGCCGGCATCCCGTGGCTGGTGGCTCGCCTGCCCTATCCGGTCGGTCTGCGCCTGGGCTTCGAGGTTTTCAGCCACAACAGCGCGTTCGTTCTTCGCCCCGAAGAGATTGAGCAAACATTCGGCGGCGGAAGGCCCGAGAACGCCGATGCGATGCTGGCGATTGACGAGACTCCCGGCATCCAGGAAGACCTGCTGGTGGTCACGCGCGAACGGGCACTGGATGAATTCGAGAGCGTCAGCGCACTTCGCGAAGCCGCCTGGGTGGCGCGATGCAGCGGCAAGTCGAGAATCCTCTTTGAGCATCCCCCGGCCCCCGGACCCGGTCTGCACTATCCGATCTATCCCACCCGTCACACGCCGCTGATGGTCATGGCGATGACGGCGGGAGCGCGGGTGAAGGTGGCGGGAAGCGAGCCCGAAGAAGACGAGGATGAGACTCAGAAAGAGCGGCCTCTCGCCTCCAAGGCCGACATGGTGAAGCTGCTCGATCTGTCGCTGGCGCTCGAGCAGGCGCTCGCCGCGGTCGGTAAGCCCAACGGCGGATATCCCACCGGCGCGATCGCGCTCGACACCGAAGCCGGGCAAGCAACGATCGCGGTGCGACCGCACGGCTGGAAGGTCAGCGAAGGCCTCGCCCCGGGCGTCGCCGTCGCGCCGCTTCCCGCGCAGGCCGTGGCTCAGCTGATCATCGGCTATCGCTCGGCGAAAACGTCGGCCTATCTGCATCAGAAGGACTTGCCGCCCGGAGCCGGCGAAATCCTCGATGCGCTGTTTCCCCGGTTCTGGCGCTTTTCGAGGAACGAGAGCTGGGTGTATGGTGGATAAAAAAAGCAGAAAAACAGTTTTATCCACGAAGCGACACGAAGGCGCACGAAGAAAACCCTTTCGTGTAACTTCGTGTCGCTTCGTGGATAAAATCTTTTCTGCTTCTTGCCTTAATCTGCGGGAATCTGCGGAATCTGCGCTTCCAAAAGTTCTTCATCCACGCGTACAGCAAGGCGCCGCGATCCGCTGATCTTCGCGAACCACCCGCCGCGGGCCGCCGTCAATGCCCTGCGACCAATCCATGATCGGCGCAATCTCGGCGAGGCGGTCCAACTCCCCCCGCGCTTTCAGCCGGTCGTAGATCAGCTGCCACGCACAGTCAACTTCGCGATTCACTTCGCAACGACCGTCGCGCGAGCCGCCGCACGGTCCGTTGAACAGCCGCTTGGCGCAGCGCGCAATCGGACACACCGTGGCGAACTCGCCCAGCCGGCAGTGGCCGCAGCCCTGGCATCGCTCGGCCCACACGCCTTGCTCTTCGAGCGTCCCCATGAATTGCGTGTTCAGCCCCGGCAGCACCGTAATCATGGGAAAGCGCTCGCTAAGCTCCTGCACCCCGACGCCGCATCCCAGCGACAGGATCGCATCGTAGCGTTCGACCTGCTGCGCGAGCGGCTCGAAGAACGCCGTGTCGCACTGCCGCTCGACCGTGCATTCGTCCACGAGCGTCCGGGTGTTTCCGGCCAGCTTCAACGCCATCCGCAGCGACGAGCCGATGATGGCCACCTCGCGTTCGCCGCCCGCGAGGCACACGGTCACGCACGTCCCGCAGCCGACGATGAGCACGCGCCCGTACGATTCGACCATCGCCTTCAGTTCGCGAATGTCTTTTCGATTGGCAACGATCATCGTGTCACTCCTTCTCGCCGCAGCGGGCTGGGGCCGATCCTTCGCAACCGCTCGGTCATTTCACGCATCATCTCGGCGAACCGGGGTCCTTCGGCCGACGAGAGATTGTACATTTCCAGTCGGTCGCGTCCCAGCCCGATCTCGTCGAGCAATTCCTTGGCCCGCTCGATCCGTTTGCGGGCGCGCAGATTGCCTTCGAGGAAATGGCAGCCGCCTTCGAGGCACCCGGCAACCACCACGCCGTCCACTCCCCATTCGAACGCCCGAAGCACCTGGGTGATCTCGACCTTGCCCGTGCAGGGGACGCGCAACACCCGCACGTTGGCGGGATAGCTCAGGCGCAGAGACCCCGCAAGGTCGGCCGCCGCATAGGCGCAATAGTGGCAGCAGAAGGCCAGGATCAGGGGTTCTGAACCGTTTGTGGGATCGGGCTTTGAGCCTTTCTTGCCGTTACCGTCATTGCTCATGTGTGTTCCTCTTTGTCCCAACAAGCTCGTCCTGGTCGGCGTTTGGGTCGTCGCCGTGGTGCGTCCATCGCACGGGCGCCACGCCTTCGCCCGCGTCTTCGGTGGCCACCGCTTCGCGCTCTTCGGGCTTGACGTTGAGCAGTTCCTCGATGGAAGCGAGAATCTGTGCATTCGTAAAATGACGCAGCTGAATGGCCATCGCCGGACACTCGGCCGCGCAAATGCCGCAGCCCATGCAGATCGCCGGCTGGATTTCGGCTTTGTTCTCTTCGCCCACGCGCGGCGCCATGTAGGGGCAGATGGCGTGGCAGGTCATGCAGCCCACGCACTTGTCGGGGTCCACCCAGGAAATCTGTCCGCCGACCGGCATCTTTTTGCGCGAGAGAATCGAGGCGGCGCGCGCCGACGCCGCTTGGGCCTGCGCGATGGTCTCGTTGACGAACTTGGGTGCGTGGGCCGTGCCGCAGAGGAAGATTCCCTCGCTGGCAAAATCCACCGGGCGCAACTTCATGTGCGCTTCGAGGAAAAATCCGTCGGCGTTCAGCGGGATTCGCAACAGTGTTGACAACTGCTCGCGGTCGGCGCGCGGAACCATCGGCGTCGCCAGAACCAGCAGGTCGGGCTGCAGTTCGATCGTCTGACTGACCGAGGGATCGAATGCCACGAGACGCAAACTGCCGCTCTCTCCCGCGCTCACCTGCGGCGGCCGGTTTTCGTCGTAACGAACGAACAGCACGCCTTCTTCGCGCGCCTTGCGATAGTAGAACTCGCGGAAACCGTACGTGCGCATGTCGCGATAGAAGACGAGGATGCGCGACTTGGCATAGCGCTTCCGCAAGGCCCGAGCGTTTTTCACGGCGGCCGCGCAACAAACGCGACTGCAATAGGGTCGTTCGGCGCACCGCTGCTCGACGCACTGAATCATCGCAATGGTCGCGTTGTCCGGCAGCTCGAGTTCGCCGAGAGCCAACTGCCGATCCAGCTCGAGCTGCGTCAGAACACGCTTGCTCTGGCCGTAAGCGTAGCTGGTCGGCTTGTGCTCGGTGGCGCCTGTTGCGACGATGAGAACACCGTGTTCGATTGTTTCGGCGGCTGCATCGGCGGCGCCGTGGTGCTTCAGTTCGCTCGTGAAGTTACCCACGAAACCGGAGACGCGCTCGACCGTTGTTTGGAGGTGAAGCTTGATGTGCGGGTCGCGTTCGACGCGCTCGATCAGGCCGGCGAGAAATTGACGAACGTCACCGCCCTCCTGCAGCGAATAGATGTCGTTCAACGTTCCGCCGAGCCGCTCGCCTTTTTCGACCACGTCAACACGGAAGCCCTGTTCCGCCAACGAGAGCGCCGCCGTCATGCCCGCCAGTCCGCCGCCCACCACCACCGCTCCCTGCCGAACCGCAATGATGTCCTCGTGCAAGGGAGCGAGCTGCGAGACGCGCGCCACGGCCATACGAACGAGGTCCACCGCCTTGGTGTTGGCCGCTTCGACCTGGTCGCTGTGAACCCAGGAGCACTGGTCGCGGATGTTGGCCATCTCGAGCAGGAAGGGATTGAGACCGGCTTCACGCAGCGTGTCGCGGAAAATCGGTTCGTGCGTCCGCGGCGTGCAGGAGGCCACGACCACGCGATTGAGACGGTGTTCGTGGATCATTTCGCGCAGGTGGGCCTGGCTGTCGTCGGCGCAGGCGTACAGGGTGTGCTCGGCGTGAACGACGCCCGGCCGCTCGCGGATCTGCTCGGCCAGCTTCTCGACATCAATCACCGAGGCGATGTTGCTGCCGCAATGGCAGACGAAAACGCCGATGCGCGGCGGCTCGCCGCTCACGTCGGTTTCGCGCGGATAGGCTTTCGTTCGGACCAGCGAACCGCGCGCCGGCGCGAGCAGCACCATGGCTTCGGCGGCCGCGCCGCTGGCCTGAACGACCGAGTCGGGAATGTCCTTGGGCTCTTCGAAGGCGCCCGCGACAAAAACTCCTGGAACCGACGTCCTCACCGGCGCGAGCCGATCCGTCGCCGCAAACCCCCAGGGATTGAGCCGAACGCCCAGCCGCTCAGCCTGTCGGAGCAGGCGAGCGCTTGGCTCGAGACCGGTGGAGAGAACAACCAGTTCGAACTCCTCCTCGACGCGCTTGAGGTCGGACGGGTCAGACGGGTCCGACAGGTCCGACGGGTCCGACGGCTCCGACAGGTCCGACGGGTCCGACAGGTCCGACGGGTCCGACAGGTCCGACGGCTCCGACAGGTCCGACGGGTCCGACGCTTGTCCCACAAAGGCCACCCGTAGGTTGTTCGTCCCCGGCATCTGGAACGTGCGCGACGGGATGGATCGAACATATCGCACGCCCAGTTTGCGCGCCCTTTCGCAAAATCGGTCAAAATCTTTTCCGAAGGCCCGCAGATCAATGTAGAAAATCGTAACGTCGGTCTCGGGCTCGTGCTCCTTGACCAGAATCGCCTGCTTGGTCGAAGCCATGCAGCAAACCGACGAGCAATAGTCGTTGTCGCAGGTCGTGTCGCGCGAACCGACGCATTGGACGAACGCGATGCGGCGCGGGCGCGAACCATCCGAAGGCCGCCGCAGCGCTCCCAGCGTCGGTCCCGAGGCCGAGAGCATTCGCTCAAACTGAAGGCCCGTGATGACGTTGCGATAATGTCCGAAACCGAACTCGCCCTTGATCTTCGCGTCGAACGCATCGAAGCCGGGTGCAAGGATGATCGCGCCCACCTCGACCTCGAACCGCTCCTCGCGCTGGTTGTGATCCACGGCGTTGCGCTTGCAGGCGCGCACGCACTCCATGCACTCGGCGCAGAGGCCGCAATTGAGGCAGCGCATCGCCTCGCGCCGGGCCATCTCTTCGTTGTAGCCGATATCGAACACCGTCACGCGCGGAGTCGGCTCCACGCCGCCGTCGGCCAACGCCCGTTCAAACCGCAAGCGATCCTGCTCGTTCCACTGCGGCCGGCGCGGACCCGAAACACCGCTGGTCAGCTTCGGTTCGGGCAGCGTCTCGCCCGCGAGATAGCGAATCATCGCGTCGGCGGCGCGTCGGCCCGCGGCCATCGCCTCGACCAGCGTGCCCGCCCCGATGACCACGTCGCCGCCCGCGAAAACTCCCGCGCGGCTGGTCTGCATCGTTTCGGGATCAACCTCGATCGTGCTCCATTTCGAAACGCTCACCGAACCCTTCTGCGCAAACGAGGTGTCGGGTGTCTGGCCGATCGCCATGAGCACGGTGTCGAACGGCAAAACGTGCTCCGAGCCTTCGATCGGCAAGGGGCGGCGCCGGCCACTGGAATCTTTGTCGTCCGAAAGGCGCATGCGCCGGCATTCCACACCGGTCACGCGTCCGTTCTCGCCGACCATTCGGATCGGCTGCGTGAGAAAAACCACGCGCACGCCTTCGTGCATCGCTTCGCCGACTTCAAGCGGATCGGCGGGCATTTCGTGGCGCGTGCGCCGATAAAGGATCGAAACCTCGGCCGCACCAAGCCGCCTGGCCATGCGCGCGACGTCCACCGCCGCGTTGCCGCCGCCGATGACCGCGACGCGCTTGCCCAACGACACCGGCTCGCCGAGATTGGCGCGCCGAATGAAATCCAGGCCGATGGAAACGCCTTCGAGATTCTCGCCCTCGACGCCCATGCGGTTGCCAATGTGAGCGCCCGTGGCAATGAAGATGGCCTTGAAACCTTCGGCGAGCAGTCCCTCGATCGTGATGTTTTCGCCCAACTTCATCCCGGTGCGAATCTCGACGCCGAGCGCGCGGATGGCCTCGATTTCGGCGTCAATCATCCGCCGCGGCAGGCGGAAATCGGGAATGCCGAGCTTCAACATGCCGCCGACGACGTTGCTCGCTTCGAAAATCGTCACACCATAGCCTTCGCGCGCGAGGCGATCGGCCGCCGCCAGTCCCGCCGGTCCTGCGCCGATGATCGCCACTCGCTCGTTGCGCTTTTCGGTTTGCAGCGTCGGCAGGGTCCAACCGATCTCGGCCGCTTTCTCCACCGCAAACCGCTTGAGCGCGCGAATCGCGATGGGATCGTCATAGCGGCCGCGCTCGCACGCCGATTCGCAGGGATGATGGCACACGTAGCCGCAAATCGAGGGGAACGGATTGGTCTCGCGAATCAGTTCGATGGCCTCGCGATACTTGCCCGCGCGAATCAGCGCGATGTAACCCTGCGCGTTTTGCCCCAGCGGGCACACCATCTGGCAGGGAGGCCGCTGTTGCTTTTCAATCGTCACAACATTGGGGACCGATTGCGCCGAAGGCCGATCAATCGCTTTGTGGCTGCCAATCCGGCAATCGAGCAGCCCGGTGAGTTCCACCGGACAGGCGCGGATGCAATCGCCGCAACCGTTGCATTCCTTTTCGTTCACGAATCGCGGCCGGCGACGAAGCGCGACCTTGAAATGACCCGCCTCGCCTTCGACCGACTCGATTTCGGTCAGCGTGTGAAGGTCAATGTTAATATCGCGCGCGCACTGAACCAACTTGGGCGAAAGGATGCACGTGGCGCAATCGCCGGTCGGAAACGTCTTGTCCAGCTTGGTCATCGCCCCGCCGATGTTGGGCGCCGACTCGGCCAGGTAGACGCGAAAACCGGCCGACGAAAGATCGAGCGACGCCTGGATGCCGGCAATCCCACCGCCGCAAACCAAGACCGCGCCGACCGGCCCTGAGCGGGAGTCCTGAGTCCTGGGTCCTGAGGGCTGCGTTTCTGCTTTATCCATCATCGCGTACCAATCTGAAAACGAATCATTGAACGCCGACCTGATGCAAAACGTCCTCCGGGCTGACGACCAGCCTGCTCAAACCGAGCGCCTTGGGTTCCAGACCCAACGCCAGGCCCAGCAATTGGGTGAAATACAGAACCGGCAGCGAAAGGTCGCTGTCCACCGCCCGGACACTCTCGCGCTGCCGCAGATCGAGATTCGACTGGCAGAGCGGACAGGCGACCGCGACGCAGTCGGCCCGCGCGCGCGCCGCCATCTCCAACACCTTGAATGCGAGCTGACGCATCACAGCGGGCGACGTCAGCGAAAGCCCCGCGCCGCAGCACTCCGTTTTCGCCGGCCATTCGACCGGTTCCGCACCGACCGCGGCCATCAAACGATCCAGCGTGGTCGGATGCTCCGGATCGTCGAACGCCACGACTTTGGGCGGCCGCGTGAGCAGGCAACCATAGTAACACGCCACCCGCAGTCGTCCAAGCGGCCGCTCGACGTAGTCGCGGATCAGGTCCAGACCGAGATCGTTGACGAGCACGTCGACCAGATGGCGCACCCGCACCGTGCCGCGATATGCTGTTCCGGTCACCTCGTCCACGCGCTCGCGAAGCTCGCTTTCGTGCGTCATCTCGTGGTTCGCCGCGCGCAGGCGGCTGTAACAGGCAGCGCAAGTCGTCACCACGTCGCATCCCATCGGCACGGCCTTGAGCAAATTGACGACGGGCAGCGCCACCGCAAGCGTTGCGTTGCTGGCGTGACCGGGCGAAGAGCCGCAGCACGTCCAGCCGGGGATCTCTTCGAGCTCGATGCCCAGCCGCTCGCACACCGCTTCGGCCGAGGCGCGGAACTCGCGCGCCGTGGAATCGAGCGAACATCCTGGAAAGAAGGCGTATCTCACGTTGTCGCCGTGCCTTTAGTAGTGCTGAGTCCTGAGTGCTGAGTCAGAACTGCTTCTTCTCCGTTTTCTCGAAGATCTCGCGCACTCTTTCGCGATCACCGCCCCGGGGCGGCAGCAGCGCGATTTTTCCCTTCGCCACCATCATCGGAAACTTCTCGATATCTTGCGTGAGCGCGCCGCTGCGAAGCTTGTAGGCCGTCATCACGCCCATCTCATAGACGCGCCCGTGACGGCGCACGCTCTTCAGAAACGACTCGTTGAAAATCGCCTCGGGTGTCGCGGCCGGCGCCGCGCCTTCTTCCACCGCGCGCCGGCGCAACGCGTCCATCACCTGCGCCAGGTCAATTCCCATCGGGCAGCGCGCCGTGCAGGCCGAACAGGTCAGGCACAACCAGATCGCCCGCGACGACAACACCTCGCGCGCCTTGCCCAGCAGAATCAATCGAATGATCTGGCTGGGGAGCCAGTCGCTCGCGAAACTGATCGGACAGCCGCTGGCGCACTTCTGGCACTGATAGCACGCCCGGATTCGCGTCTCGGGCCGCGCTTCCAGCTCCTCTATCAGGGCTTCTTCCAGTTCCATGTTCTTGCTCTCTTGCTCTCGATTTTGGGTTCAGGGTTCAGGGTCTCGGGTATGGGGTCTGAAGTCCTCCGCAACTCCTGGGCTTTTCACTTTTTCCTTTTTACTTTTTACTCTTGCCTTTTGGGACAGGTTGCCAACCTGTCCTACTTTCAGTCGTTAATTCCTTCGACTTCCTCTTCGGCCTTGGCGCCGGCGGCCGGGATGACCTTGCGATACACTTCGCGCGGGGCTCGTCGTTCGCCGTCAACAACCAGCAAATCGCGCTCGACCGAAATGCCGAACAACCGCTCGTTCTCTTCGAGATAGGGCAGGATCAGCCGCCAATCTTCGTCCGTCAGTTCGGCATACCGCCCGCCGTTTAGCTGCGCTTCGGTCAGGTGCCGGTGAGGATCGCGCGCGTAAATCGCTCCGCCCGAAGCAAGCGAGAAGAGGTTGCTTCCCGGATAAGGCAGCGCCTGTTCGCGCACCCGGCCGTGCTCATCGAACGCCATGCCGTTGAGGATGACGAAACCGCCGCCTTCGAGCGGATTCCCCGCCATGAACGACTCGGCCAGGAAATCGAGCGCCGTCCCGTTGATGACCACGCGCGGTCGGCCGACGGCGTTGATCAGTGGGCGACCGGCCGCGTTGCCGAGCACATAGATTTCGCCGCCTTTCGCACCATACAGGAACGTCTGCCCAACGTCGCCATAGATGACCAGCTTGCCGCTCTTGGTGATCTGACCCACCTGGTCCTGCGCGTTGCCATGAACGTGGAGTTCGAGGCCGTCCATGCCCGAGGCCGCGTAGTCGCCGGGGTTGTCATAGAGATCAATCCGCACACCGCGCGTGGCCGGGCCGAGACCGCTGCCCTGGAACCGCTGGCCGCGAAGGCCATGCGTGATGAACCGCTGCCAGCCGAGCCGATAGGCCGCGACCATCAGCGACGCGTCGCACTCCGAGCCTTCGGGCGGGAAGCCGCGGGCGTCAATCACGAGGACCTGTTCGCCGGTCGCCGGCGCCCGCAGCGTCGAGCGGTGCTTCAAGGTGATTCGCCGATAGCGACTCGTGCCGCCATCGCCGAGCAACGGAACGGCGTCGAAAATCCGGCGCAGCGCCGTCCGAATGATATGCAGAACCCAACTGCGCTTTTTCTCGCCGGTATCATACCGCCGGTCGTTGGCCAGCGCCAGCGCCTCGATCGCCGTCCGCCGCCTCACGTCGTCGGTCGCCGATTCGACGATCGTGTCGGCAACCCAGCGCAACAAATCGTAACCCGCGCCGGCAAGACTTTCGGTCACGAGCGAGAAAACCGCTTCGACATCGTTCTTGCCCAGGAACGCCGCCACGCGTTCGCGCAGCGCCGTCGCTTCGGCCGGCGCCGCAACCTGCAACCGGATGTGGCAGGAGAGTTGCCCCGGCGGCACGGCCACCACGCGGCCGAACTTGTCCGTGCAGGTGAACGGCAATCCGTCGCCCCGCCGATCCACCTCGCGCTCGGGCGAATCCCACTTCATGTCCTCGCTCTCGGAGATGGTGAACATGAACGCGCCGCCATCGGTGTGGCTGCCGCCGCGCGCGTTCCAGTAGCTGTCGGCCACGGGGCAGAAGCGCGGATCTTCGACCGCCAGGTTGGCCAGCGTCGCATCAATCGCCTGTTTCTCCGAGCAGATCAGGCCGATCGAAACGCCGTTCTGCTGGAGCGCAAAAACCTGGGGCCGCAGCATCGCGGTATCGGTGATGCCGAGCAGCTGGAACCGGCGTTCCTCGGGCAGGCTTCGCGCGATGATGAAGAACCACGGGCCGTCGGGCGAACCATGAATGTGCGCCGCCTGGATTTGGCGATAGACGCGCTGCTTCTCGGGAGGCAGACGGTCGAAGTCCTCGTCGGTCGTAGGCGCCAGCGCTTCGATGATGTACTCGACCGGATACTGATAGAGGCGGTTCCAGAGGTCGAAGAGCTGAACCGAGACCTCGGTATCGGTGAGGAACTGCGGGCGGATGTTCCGTTGCGCCAGGTATTCCGTCACCGCCAGATAGTTGGCAAAATCGCCGTTGTGCACCAGCGCCTCGTTCAGGCCGATGAACGGGTGCGCGCCGCCCGGGTGCCACACGCGCCCCCTGGTGGGATAGCGCTGGTGGGCGATCCAGACGTGGGCGTGCATGTTCTCCATGCAATAGTACTTCACGACCTCTTCGGCATAGCCGACGATCTTGAGAATCAGCAGGTTGCGGCCGTGCGAGAGAACAAAGGCCTGCTTCTTGCCGAGCGAAGCGTAGAAGCGCTGGTTGAGTTTGAATGAGTTCTGGTAGACGAACTCGTCTTCGGCCTGGCGGGGTTGAAGCGTCTCGAGATTGTTGTCGCGGATGAAGGGCTCGAGCACCTGCGGCTTGACGCGCACAAAGAACCGCAACACGTCGGGCGGTCGCTGGCTCAGCCCCGGGATGTCGCGATAATCGCCGATCGTCTTCACCATCGTTTCGTGATCAATGGTGAAGTTGGGTTCGAGAACCTCCTTCTCGATCGCCCGGCGCGCCGCCGGGTCGAGCAGCGCGATCTGGAGAATGTAGTCTTCGTCGAGAATGCGGCGGTTCACCCCGTGCTCCCTCGGCACCAGTCCCACCGCCGCAATGCCGCCGCCTTTGCCGTTGCCGCGATTGCGCATCTGGGCCGACGGCTCATAGATGTGGCGGCCGCGTACCGGGATGCTGCACGCAAAGCCCGTCACGCCGCAGCCGCCTTCGGCTTCGAGCGAGCGCGGCGAAAGCGACAGCGGCTCGAGGCCCTCGAGCAGGCGGCGACGCGATCCGAGCAGCGCATCCACGCGGTTCATTCCCATGCCTCCCGCCGGAGATACCAATGGCTTTTGACCTTCTCCTCGCAAGAAGGACTGCGCGAGTGTGAGTCGTAATCCAGGTGCATCAACAGGTCCGTACGCCCTCGCAGCTCGGCGATGGAGGATAATCCCAGTTGCCACAGGATCTCGACGATCCGTTCGCGCCAGGCGTTGTACATGTTGATGAGACGCTGGGTTGCCCACTCCAGCTGCATGAGTTCGATCAATTGCGGATCGGTCGTTGCGATGCCGCGCGGACAGCCTCGTCCGCTCTCACAATTGGCGCACCGCACACAACCCAGCGCGACCAGCTCCGCGGTGCCGATGACCACCGCGTCGGCGCCCAGCGCAATGGCCTTGGCCACGTCGTCGGGCGTTCGCAGTCCGCCGCTCGCCACCACGGTCACCGCGTCGCGGATTCCCTCGGCCAACAGGAACTGATGAACCCGCGGAATGGCATACTCGATCGGCAGGGCGATGTTCTTCTTGGCGATGTCGGGGGCCGCGCCCGTTCCGCCATAGCTGCCGTCCAGATGGACAATATGCGCGCCGGCAGAATAGCTGCCGACCGCAACCATATCCACGTCGGTCGGCGTCGAAACCTTCACCGAAAGCAGCGCGCGCGGGTTGACGTGCGCGATCCAGTCGAGGTGCTTCTTGTGGTCCTCGACCGAATAAACGCTGTGGAACGGGAACGGCGAAAAGAGCGGATAGCCGACGACCACCTCGCGCATCGCCGCCACCGCCGCCGTCACCTTGTCGCCCAACAGGTGGCCGCCCAGCCCTGGCTTGGCTCCCTGTGCATACTTGAACTCGACGATCGGCGCGCGCTGGATGGTCTCTTCGCGCACGCCAAACAGGCCCGTCGCCACCTGCGTGATGACGTGATTGGCGTAAGGGATGAGCGGGTCGGGATAGCCGCCCTCGCCCGTGCAGGTAAACGTGTTCCATGCCACAGCCGCCCGCGCCTTGGCCAGCATCGTGCGGATGCTCACGGAGCCGAACGACATGCCGCCGCCGTAAAACGGAAGATCTATGGTCACGCGTGGCCGGCCGTCGTCGCGGCGATTCAGCACTACGCGCGTTGAAATCTCTTCCTTGCGGAAACCGTAGGACAGGTTGGCAACCTGTCCTGCCTCCGGAAATCGCAACCGCAGACGGTCGAAGCCTCCGCCCGAACCGCCGACCGCCGCCTCCAAATGGGCGCCGGGCATCTGGCCCGTCTCGGCTTCCGACCAGGTGCTGACCAGCAAATCCGAAGTCCAGCGATAGTCGCCAATCGCCTCGAAGGCCGGGTTGACCGACAAGCTGAGGGCATGGACGGGGCAGCCCTCAATGCAGTAGTGGTGGGTCTCTTTGCACGAAAAGCCAATGCAGCGGTAGTCGCGCGGGCGAGGCATTTGCCGGCCGCCGCGGCCGCCCGTGTGAACGCCGTAGGGGCAAAGCTCGACGCAGCGCCCGCAGCGAATGCACGCCCCCGAACGATGGACACGGAACTTGCCGATCTCGTTGCGATAGCGCGGCGGCGCGGGCTTGAGCTCCGGGCTGGCCTGCCGGACTTCTTCCTCTGTCTCTGCTTCGACTGCCAGGCTCATCTCTTTTATCCTCTGTGGGACAGACCAGCAACCTGTCCGACCTGTCCGACCTGTCCGACCTGTCCGACTGTCCTACCTGTCCGACCTGTCCGACTCGTCCTACCTTCTCCCAAACAGCGGCTCAAAAACCTCGCGCTCCAGATCCTCTTGAAACATCGCCCGGCCCGTCTCGCCGCGAAGCCGTCTCACCTCGCGCATGCCCATCGCTCCCATCACTTCGAGCAATTGCGAATGCCAGGCGGCCATCAGATTGGTCATTCGCCGCACGGCATACTTGCGATCCGCCGCTTGCAGTTCGACCGGACATGGCTCGCCGTTCTGGCAGCCGCGACACAGCCGGCATTCCAGCGCGATGATCAGCGGCAGGCTGATCGCCACCAAGTCGGCGCCGCAAATAATCGCCTTGGCCATGTGCTCGGCGAGCGCGACCCCACCGCTCGAAATCAGCGTCACCTGGTCGCGCACCGCGAGCTCAACCAGCCGCTTGTGGATTTCGCACAAAACACTTCGTGCATGGCGCGGACGTTGGCCATCGCATTCACGACCATGAGCATCGAATGTGACATGCACCACCTCGGCGCCGCTGCGGGCCAGTTCGCCGATTCGAACGGCGCAACCCGGCGCCGCCTCCACCCGGATGCCTACGACCGCTCCGGGGTTGAGCGCCTTGATCGCCGCCACCTTCTCGAACACCCGCTCGTGGTCGGTAAGCTCGACCATTTGCGCCGCCCTCACGAGCGATTCTTCCAGGTGATCGCCGTCCTGCAATAACGGGACGACCGTCGGGTTTTGAGTGTTGAGTGTTGAGTGTTGAGTTGAAAACCATTCGGCAGGGACGACGGCGCGCAGGCCCAGCCCCGTCGCCGCCTCGACCACCGCCTCGTAAACCGGCTCGCTTGCCCAGGGCGCCGGCAGCCGGTCGAAAATGATCGGCATGGGCGACTCGATCAGAGGCGGTGGGGCCGTCGCGGGACGTTCCTCGTCGAAATTCAGGAAGGCCGGCTTGCGGCCGATGTCCACGAGCGTACTGATGTACTCGCGACCGTGGATGCCGTCGCGGGTCGGCCGCACGATCTCCGACATGTCGGTCCACATGGCGTCAAACCCGCGCCCCGAGAATGGCCCCCGATAACCCGCTCCCGAGACCGGAATCTTGCCCGTTTCGGCCTGAGCCCAGGTCGTCTGAATCACCTCGGGCGTGTAATACTCATCGCCCAACTGCTGATAGTCGGGGTTGAGCGTCGGTGTCAGCAGACCCTTGGTGCAGTTCTGCACGCAGTTCATGCAGCCTTTGCACTGATAGACATAGTCCACAAACTGATGCTCGCCCTTCACATAGGAGGTTTCATTTCGATAGAGATCATAGACGCAGGCCCGCTTGACGCAGTTGTGACAACCCGCGCAGTCCTCACGCCAGTCCACAATGCCCCGTTTTCCGACCGGGCGGAATCGCGGCGGGGCGTTCTTGGTGTGGATGTGATACCGTTCGGGCATTTGTCGCTGTTCCGTTTCGAGTTCCGAGTTCCGAGTTGCAGGACTGCTCTCGGTTCACTTCTTATTTCTCGCCTCTGACCTCTGGCCTCTTGCTTCTCGCCTCTCGCCTCTGGCCTCTGACCTCTGGCCTCTTGCTTCTCGCCTCTCGCCTCTGGCCTCTGGCCTCTATCCAGCAGCTCAGCGTTCATACTTCAGCGTTCACAGTTCTGCGTTCCCGATTCAAACCTGCCTTCTCGATCACCTCGACCGTCGCGGCGTTGTCCCCTTCGGTCATCAGGTAGACTCCGCGAACGCCCTCCAGCCCGCGCAGCCGACCGATCAACTCCGCGGCCAGAGCGATGGCCTCGCCTCTTTGCTTTGCGAGTGCAACCGCGCCGATCCGCTCGATCACCGCATCGGGAATCCGCATACCCGGCGACGTTTCATTCAGGTCGCGCGCACGGTCGGCCGATGGCGGAGCCAGAACCCCGACCAAAACCGCCGCCTCGGCGACAACGCCCATCGGTCGCACCGATTCGAGCCACCGCGCGAACGCCTCGACGTCGAAGACCGGCTGGGTAACGAGGAAATCCGCGCCCGCCTTGACTTTCTTGGCAAGCCGGATGACCTGCGGCTCCGGCGGCTCGCCAAACGGGCTGGCCGTCGCTCCGAGATAGAGGTCGCAAGGCCCGACCTTTCGTCCGTCGCCGAACAAAACTCCTTCGCGCCGCAAATGATCGAGCACCGAAAGCAGCTGGATCGAGTCGAGATCGAAAACGTTTCGCGACGCCCGCTCGCGCCCCAGCGCCTGGTGGTCGCCCGAAGTGCAGAGGAAACTGCGCAGCCCCAGCGCCTGGGCGCCCAACACGTCCGACATCAGCGCGATCCGGTTGCGGTCGCGCGTGGTCATGTGGACGATCGGCTCGACGCCCTCGGCGCGCAGTATGGCGGCCGTGGCCAGCGCCGACATCATGATCTCCGACCGGTTGTCCACCACGCCCACCGCGTCCACTTTGCCCCGAAGCGCGGCGGCCGTCGCCCGAACCGCATCGGCGTCGGGACGCGACGGCGGCACGCACTCGGCCACCACCGCAAACCGTCCCTCGCTCAAAGCCTGCTGCAAATGTCCCGTCTCGCTTGTCATTTCGCTTCCGTCCTCGTTGAGCTAACCGGTTCGGCGGGCTGTGCAAGGGGGCTTGCCGACAGCCCGCTCAATCGCGCCACCGCCTGATCGATCAGCGCCGGCACGTCGCTCCCCTGTGAACCGTTTGCGCTGTGCAGAAGAATCAAGCGCGCGCTGCCCAGTCCGATCTCGTCGAGCAACCGCCCGATGTTGCGCACCCGAACCTGGGCGCGATAGTTCCCTTCGGCCAACCGGCACTCGCCCAGCGGGCAGGTGATGATGGCCACTCCCCGCGCGCCGCCCTCGAATGCCTTGAGCAAATAAATCACGTCGGTCTTGCCGCTGCAGGGCACTTCGCGCACGGCCACGTGCATCCCCGGCACCGCGTGGGCGAACTGACGCGCGAGCGCCGACGCCGACGTCCCCGCCGCCAGACTGTTGCGACAGACATAGATCACGATATCGTGCTCACTCACCGGCGAGCACCTCCCGCGAAAGTCCTGCGATCCTGAGACCGCGAGTTGATGGGATTTGTGCGCTGGTTAATGAAGAGAGGCTGGTAGCATAAGGCTAACTGATCGTGCCGCCCAAAAGCAAACCGTTCCCACCACAGGCGCGCACGTTCATTTGCCCCTTGGAGTAAGTCGCGAGGTAGGCAGGCGCACAAAAACTTTTTCAACTGCGCAGAATCCTTCCGCGCGCCTGATGGTTAAACTGCTAGGCCATTGGCCCCACCTTGTCAAACCCTTTTTTGCTTTTCTTGTCCCATTGTGAAAAAAACCGCGATTTTCGCGCCTCAGAGTCCATTTTCCGAGAAATTCGGCTATTTTGTTTTGAAATATCCGTGGTCCACAACATTAGCATTCCTAATGATTCGCATTTGACCGTTTTCGCACCTCAAACTTGAACCTTGAAACCTGAAACTCGAAGTCCCAGACTCAAAATCGCCACTCGGAACTCGGAGTCAGAGGCCAGAGGCAAAAGGTAAACGGACAAGAGACGTGGAACTCGAAACTGAAAACTCGAAACTCGAAACTCGCAACTCCCGACGAGGTCCTCCGTGACCTACTTCCAACCCATCCTCGGCATGATCTTCATGATCGCTCTCTGCATGGCACTCTCCGCCCATCGCCGCCTGGCCGTTCGCCAGTGGAGGATCATCATCTGGGGAATCGCTCTTCAGTTCGCTTTCGCGCTGATCATCCTCAAAACGTCGCTGGGCCAGCGTTTCTTCGACATCATGAATGCCGGTTTTCTGGCGCTGCTAAAGTTCGCCGGCGAAGGAGCCCGTTTCACTTTTGGCGACCTGGCCAGCCCCACCCGCACCCCGCTGGTCTTCACGTTCGCCGTCCTGACCTCGATCGTCTTCTTCGCCAGCCTGATGGCCGTGCTCTACCATCTGGGCATCATGCAACTGGTCGTCAAGGCGGCGGCCTGGATCATGGCCCGCACCATGGGGACCAGCGGCGCCGAATCGCTCTCCTCGGCCGTCAACGTTTTCGTCGGCATGACCGAAGCGCCGCTGATGATCCGGCCGTTCCTGCCCAGCCTGACGCGGTCCGAGTTGATGGCGGTCATGGTCGGGGGATTTGCCAACATCGCCGGCGGCGTGATGGCCGCCTACATTGCCTTTCTCCATGACAGAATCCCGAACATCGCCGGTCACCTCATGGCCGCCTCGATCATGACCGCGCCCGGAAGCCTCATGTTCGCCAAATTGCTCTATCCCGAAACCGAGGTCTCGGAAACGGCGGGAACGATTCGGGTCGAGCTGAAATCGCCTTACGACAACGTGGTGGACGCGGCGGCGGGCGGCGCCTCGGAGGGGATGCAACTCACGATCAACGTCGTCGCCATGCTGATCGCGTTCATTGGCCTGGTGGCCATGCTCAACGGCCTGTTGGGCTACGTCAGCCGCGATCTGTTTCATGCCGCCGCACCGCTGACGGTCCAGAAGCTTTTTGGCTACCTCTTCTCACCGCTGGCGTGGCTGATGGGAGTCCCGGCGGGCGAGTCGGTCCAGGTGGGGCAACTGATGGGCACCAAGACAATCCTCAACGAAATGCTGGCCTACTTGGACCTGCGGGAAATGGCTTCGTCGCTCAGTCCGCGGACCGTGGTCATCGCCTCGTATGCACTGTGCGGTTTTGCGAATCTGGGATCGGTCGGAATCACACTGGGCGGGCTGACCATTCTGGCGCCCAATCGGCGGGCCGAGCTGGCGCGGCTGGGACTGCCGGCCATGTTCGGCGGCATGTTTTCCACCTGCATGACCGCCTGTATCGCGGCCCTCCTGTTGCCGGTAACCACGGTTTTCTCTCAAACCCCGTGACCGGATTTTGGATTTTAGATTTTGGATTTTAGACTGGAACGCCGGCGGCCTCGCCGGTGCTTTTCCCCGTGATCCCTGTGTCCCCTTGGTGTAACCTCTTCTTTGTGGACCGCGCGGGAAGAGGGGGAAACACGCGGCCACTTCAACGAAGGAGAACACGCTCAAATGCCGAAATTCAGTTTCCTTGCCAGAACCTTTTCCACCCCCTGCGGCTACGTCGGAGTCGCCGCCGTGGAATCAGGGCTTGTTCGAATCGCCTTGCCCCGCAAGAGCGAGAGAGACGTCACCAGGGAGCTACGCGAAACCGTCGGCGGTGAATTCGAAGCCGAGCTCAACAAGGCCTCGATGGTCCGCGTATTCGAAGTCCTCGATGCGGCCGAACGACAAATCCGCGAATACCTCGCCGGCCACAGGAAGACCTTTGACCTGCCGCTCGCACCACCCCACGCCACCGACTTCATGCGCGCGGTCTGGCGCGGCTGCCGCCAAATCCCCTATGGCAAAACGCGCTCCTACGGCTGGCTCGCCGCGCGAATCGGTCGCCCCAACGCCTCGCGCGCCGTCGGCGCCGCACTGGGCGCCAACCCCTTGCCGCTGATCGTCCCCTGCCACCGCGTCGTCCGCGGCAACGGATCGCTCGGCGGCTTCGCCGGCGGCCTACCGCTCAAACAGCGCCTGCTCGACCTCGAACGCAGCGGCCGGCCATAGGTTTTCCCGAACGACAAGCAGCTATGGATAGGACGTTGCGAACGGGATTCGGAAACCTCGAACCTCGTCGCGGAATTCAACTTCATCCCCGATTCATTGTGTGTTGCACCGTGCTGGCTAGTTGCCAACGAGATGCAGGGCCTGTCCCCGGATAGCCCACGGTTTGAGCGAAGAGGGCGCGCTCTTCGGGGCCGCAACTTGAACTCCCTGTGCGTGTTCTGCTTCCCCTTCCGGTCATTTGTGGACAATCAGCGAACGCAGAGCACTGTTCACCGACGCCGAGTCGGGGAAGCGCTCCTTGATGTCGGGGTCCAGCATTACCGCTCCATCTTCCTGGGTGAAATAGTGAATGGACACACTTCCATTCTTCTTGCGACTCCGAACGGTGTGCCCTTTGCGGTATACTCGATAATGTTTGCCGCGGACGCCCTGGGAGAAGTCATACTCCTCCCTCATCTCACGACCTCGTGAAACTTGTCTCCCGCTCTTCATAGGTCCTCCGCTCCGACCGGCTTGCCTTGGGAGCTCCGATTACGCGAACAGCCTCGCCGCGTTCAGCATACCAGACAACCAAAAGTCTCCCTCTGGCTGACAGTCCGATATCAATGTAGCCGTCTTCGTGAAGCGAGTGATCAGGGTCAGCAATTGTGATTGCGAATGGGTCATTGAACACCGTCTTCGCTTCTTCGAATCCTGCGCCGTGTTTCCGGACGTTTCTTCTCGATTTCTTCTCATCCCACTCGAATGTCAGTGACATGTAGCGCTTCTCGAGGTCATTCGAGTCGCAATGCTTTCACGTCTCAAAACAGACTACAGCCGTGAGCATACCGCGTCAAGAGGCAAAGGGGCCGTGGGGCAACGGCTATTCCGGTGCTTTGCGATTGACTTCCCAGTCGCGACGGCCTAGTCATGCTGTCTTCATTCTTGTTGATGGGCAAAGCGGCAATGACTGGAAATAAAGGGCAGGGCGTGATTCCGAAATTTGTCTTTCCGCGCGACCGGCAGGCGATCGAAGAGCGGCTGCGGGCGGCGGAAACGCTCGAGGCCAAGCGATTGCGCGCCGTCGAGAAGATCATCGAGCAGGTGCGGCGCGAGGGCGACCGGGCGTTGCTCGAGCTGACGGAACGGTTTGACGGCATCCGGCTCCAGGCCGGCGATCTTCGCGTCCCGCCCGCGCGGCTCAAAGCGGCGTGGCAAGCGCTGTCGCCGGAGCAGCGTCGCGTTCTGTCGCTTGCGAAACGCCGGATCGAGGCGTTCCACCGCCGCCAGCGCCGACGGTCGTGGACCTTGCGCGACCGCCTCGGCAGCCGCCTCACCCAGCGCTATCAGTCGCTGGCCTGCGTCGGAGTCTATGTGCCGGGTTTTCTGGCCGCACTGCCCTCCACCGTTCTGATGAACGCCGTCCCGGCCAAGGTCGCCGGCGTGGAGCGCCTCGTCATGGTCACTCCCCCACCGCGCAATCCCGAAGCCGGCCACGCCATCTTTGCCGCCGCTCACCTTTGCGGGATCAACGAGGTCTATCAGATCGGCGGCGCACAGGCCATCGCGGCGCTCGCTTTCGGCACCGAAACGATTCCGCGCGTGGACAAGGTCGTCGGGCCGGGCAACATCTACGTTACGCTGGCGAAACGCCTCCTCTACGGCCGGATTGACATAGACTCGATGGCCGGGCCGAGCGAAATCCTCGTTCTGGCCGACAGCTCGGCAAACCCCGCCTTCGTCGCCGCCGACATGATCAGCCAAGCCGAGCACGGTCCCGACTCCGTGGCGATCTGTGTCCATTGCGCGGGAGCGGCGTTCGAGGATCGCTTGGTTGCGGCGCTCGAAGAACAGATCGCCTCGGCCCCGCGCCGCGGCCACATCCGAAAATCGCTCAAAGCCAATGGCGCGATTATCCGCACCGCAACGCTCGATCAGGCCATCGAGTTGGCCAACCGCCGCGCGCCCGAGCACCTGGCCGTGATGACCCGCCGCCCACGCCAGGTCGCCGCGCGGTGTCGCAACGCCGGGAGCATCTTCGTCGGCCCCTGGACACCCGAAGCCATCGGCGACTACACGGCGGGAACGAATCACACGTTGCCGACCAGCGGGACGGCGCGCTTTTTTTCGCCGCTGTCGGTGGACGACTTTGTTCGCTTCACGAACGTGGTCGAGATGACCGCGCGAGGCGTGGCGCGGCTGGGTCCGCCCACGATCACCTTTGCCGAAATGGAAGGCTTGTTCGGTCACGCTGCGGCGGTGAAGGTACGTATGAAAGTGCTTGGCCCCAAGCGCTGAGGCATGTCTCCATAATGCGCAGATTCGAATATTGCGTTAGAGGGCTGGGGGGCTGGGGTCAGGGATCAGGGGTTGGGGGCCAGGGGCCGGAATATGAGAACGCAAAGTTTTTCTGTTCCTGAACCCTGAACCCTGCACTTAGTACCCGCGAACGTACACAAAGGCCTTGGTACACCTCAAAATAATAGAGGGGTTAGATTAGGGTACGTGCTAGCATGCGCGATTTTCGGCGGCCCCAAAGGGGCGATGGCCAGTAGCCGGGGGTGATGCGAAACGAAGTGAAGCGAACCCCCGGAACAGACGCCCTCCCTTCCGGTCAAGCCCCGAACGGGACGGCA
>Ga0315282_10002734_pt1 | contig 32102 bp, 34 predicted proteins | sample YL17G07_20_MG_FD_203693 | JGI IMG/M metagenome (GOLD analysis project Ga0315282, IMG submission 203693) | Sediment microbial communities from Yellowstone Lake, YNP, Wyoming, USA - YL17G07_20 | ecosystem: Environmental > Aquatic > Freshwater > Lake > Sediment | place: USA: Wyoming | collected...
GCCAGCCGGACGCCAAAGTAAGCGCCGCCGAAGCGACAGGCGGCGTGGCCGCGTGCGGCGGGACACGGCAGGGCCGCCCGCCGCCCAACCAGATCGCCGCCGCGACGCCCAGCACAACCGCCGCCGCCGCGGCCGCGACGACCGCCAGGCGGCGTCTGGCCGGGCCGCGACGAGGCAGCCGGGCCATGACCTCGCCGACGAACCGCCCGGCGTCTCTTCTCGCTCGAATCTCGGCGAGCACGGATTCTGAGAATCCTTCCGCCGGCCTGAACATCGCCTCCATCGCCCGCGCCTGGCCGGCCAGGGCAAGAAACTCCGCCCGGTCGTCCGGGCTGGCCTCGAGGCGCCGGCAAAGGCTGTCGGCCTGATTGTCGTCCAGTTCGCCGTCCAGAAAACCCGCGACGAGTTGTTCCGTTTTCTTGTCCATCGGCCTCTATGCCTCCGCCTCCGCCAGCCGGCCTTCCACGCATTTCCGCAGCGCTTGGCGAATCCGAAACAGCGTCACCTTCAGGCCCGCCTCGCTTCGGGACAGGTCGCGGGCGATAGCCGCAAGCGGCTCGGGCTTTTCATATCGCCGGCTGATGAGCCCGCGGGATTCAGCCGGCAGGCTCTCCAGGCAGGTCCGCAGAGCGGCAACGATGTCCGCCCGGTCGCCGCCCGTGGCGGCCGACAGGTCATCGCGGCACGCCGTTGCCTGCAAGTGGGCGAGGTAGCGCCTGCGGTTGGACGCCTCGCGGCGCTGGACTTCCAGCTCGCTGAGAAGCATGTTCCGGGCGATCGCCTTGAGCCAACTGTGGAAGTGCGTACCACTTTGGTATTGGTCGAGATGTTCATAAGCCCAGATGAACGCGCGTTGGGCCAACTCGTCCACTTGGTTGGAGTCGGGACAATATGCCGCGATGAACGCCCGAAGCCGCCCCTGAAACTCCGTGACCACCGGGCCGTAGCTCTCCACGTCGCCGGATCGCGCCTTGTTGATCAGGTCCTCAAAGTCCATGTCCATCCCATCTCCATCTCGCAGACAAGATAGGGCGGAAACGTCTGAGGTTAGCACCTGGCCGAGAGAAAACGGACCCCTATTTCAGCCCGCCGACCTGTCCTCTGGAGCCCAGGTACACCTGCTGATCGCTGGTGATGACCAGGTTGCGGTCGATCTTCTTGGCCAGTTCCACGGCGCTGTCGGCGAACAGCGGGCTTATCTCGATTGCGGCGGCGACCTGCCCGTCGGCGTCGCGTGGTACCCTGATCCCCGCGGCCTCCAGCCAGCTTGCGGCCCGGCGGACCTGATCGTGCAGGCACGTGGTGGGGCTGTCAACGCCGGTGGCGTACTTGATCGGGCTGAACTCCTCGCGGCGCTGGGTTTCCAGGATCACGGTCTGCCCGGCCAGAGGCAGGGCGTCGAAGACGAACATCTCCAGCTTGACCGCGTTGGGCTTCTCGGGCTTCACCATCGCGCCCGACTCATCGACGTACGGCACGATCTTGTCCGCGCGGTGCAGCGGCAGTTCGCAGCGGTTGTTGGCCGTGAGACGCTCGGCGAACGCCAGGCTGATGACGTGAATCGCTATCGAGCCGGCCGAAAACTTCAGCCGCCCGTCAGGCGTGCAGGCCCGCGCCAGGTCCTCGGGCATGTCGGAATACTCGATGACGGTAACCTTGCCGTCGACGACGCAGAAGTTGCCGAGCTTCTCCATCGGGTCGCGCTTGGGCAGACACTTGGCGGACATCTCCGCTTCGCGCAGGTCGCTGAGGCCCAGGAAAAGCGGATCGATGCACCGGACCAGGGGGTTGTCGACCTGGAAGTAGCTTATCATCTCGATGCCGCGCCTGGCCATGTCGTCCAGCGCGCCGCTCTTGCGCAGCGCAAGCAGGCTGCCGCCGTGGCCGTCGGGACTCATCGAGACCGTGCCCTTGGCCGCCAGAAGCAGCTTGCCGGCGAAGTCGAACGCGGGCATCACGCCCTGGACCAGGAAGAACACGTCCTTGGGGCTGAGCCCGAAGAAGTTGTTCCGCCGGAAAAACGCCCGAGTCTGCACGTCGTTGGCGCGGCTGGTCATAACGTACCAGGGGATGGGCGCCTTTGCCCGCCGCCCGGCGGCGAGAATCTGCTCGGCAAACACCTGGAACAGCGGCTTGTGCTGCACGGGGGTGACCTCGAAGCAGCCCTTGGGGCCGTCGAAGCCCAGGCGCGTTCCCTGCCCGCCGGCGACGACGAAAGCGGCAACCTTCCCATTGGCAAGCATCGTCTGGCCGCGCTGCCGGGCCTTGGCGCACAGATCGGCAAGCTCTCCGGGGGGCTGAGCGGGAATTATCTCCGGCGGCTTGATCTCGCCGGGCGCATTAAAGGCTTTCGGATTAAGAACATAGCTCCGGATATAATCTCCGATGCGGTCCCAGTCTATCGCCGCCAACTGCTCGATAAGGGCCGTCTGCTCCGGCTCGGACAGTTCGTCGTAGAACCGTAAAAGGTGCTGCTGGCCGTACTGTTGAACGGTCTTCTGGATGGTTTGGAAGTCTGCCATCGCGGGCTCCGATCTGGCATTGGTTTAGCTTTGTCTGACGCCGAAAGAGTAGGTTCCGCCGGCCGGGCTGTCAATGGTCTGCTGCGATTCCTTTATTTCCGATTATTTGTTCGCCTTTGGCCTTGACATGCCATCCGGCAATGTCTATTATTAAGTTGTAAGCGGACGTATGCGGAGAAATACATGGCCCATAAACCCGGGCGGTGGTCGCCCGAGTTTTCACAAAGGTAGAGGTCGGGCGGCCGCCCGGCCAAGTCAGGCTTGCCCCATCGGCGCGAGAACTTTAACCGCAATCATACCCATATCGTCCTCTCGCGGTGGTTCGGGCTTGGCGCGACTGGTTGTTGGAAGGAGGTCGCGTATGCGACGAACAAGAGCGTTTACCCTGGTTGAATTGTTGGTGGTTGTCGGCATCATTGGCCTGCTGGCGGCGATCCTGGTCCCGACGCTCCAGCAAGCTCAGGAGTTGACCAACCGAACCGTCTGCATGAGTAACCTCAGCGGCATCAACAAGGCCGCGGTTCTCTACAGGGGCGATAACGACAACTCCTGGCCGTGGATAAACAACACGATCAAGGCATGGGACACTACCGAGGTCGGCACAAACCGCCAGAAGAACCCCTTCCTCAAGACGCTTTCCGACGCGAACACCGCCCCCCGCAGTGTGACGGCCTTTATGTTCATGCTGGTTCGCGGGAACCAGTCGCCAGGGATGTTCCGCTGCCCCAGCGACAAGACCAGCGTGGTGGCCGAGAATGTCAAGGCCGGCGATGACAAGGACAAGTCCACGGGCATCCTGGAAGGCGAGTACTACTGGGACTTCTATAAGGCTCCCAACGTCAGCTATTCCTACCAGGCGCCTCGGCACATTACCACAGGGGACACCTATGTAAACGGCGCCGACAGCACCGAGACGGAGCTCGTCGTCTACGCCGACATGACGCCCAAGTACGAGGGCGATAAGGCGTGGGTCCCCAGAGACATGAGCGTCAGCACGCTGTCCCAGACGGACATCGAAGAGCAGCTCAGCTACAACCACAAGGGCAAGCAGGTCAACATCCTCCGCGTGGCCAGCAACGTTGCGGCCGTCAAACGCCCCGACGTCGGCGACTCCCAGGACCAGATCTACACGACCTATGGTGACGATTTCACGCAACGCCAAAAGGCGACTACCATTACACTGACCACGCACACGAAGGCCCGCGACACGTTCCTCATCGGCCCGGTCGGCAGGAACGTAGCCAGCGATGCCAACAGCAGCAAGAGTAGTTGACGGCGATAGCGCCGGAGGCCGAGCCGGCTGTTGATGGCACGGCCGAGGCTAACCATAAGCGCGGGTCCGGCAATCGCCGGGCCCGCTCTTATGCGCCCCGGCCGGGGCAAAACAGCCTCAGCCGCCGTCCGTCAATTCTCCCCGTGCATGAGAGGCCTGTTCGTGATATCCTTTAGGGGTGCCTCCGGCCGCTCGTGGCGGCTTTTTACGGGCCGCCGCCGTGTCGCCGGATGAATCGGCGTATCCGACCGCTTGTGGCGGTTTTGGGGCTGGATGGAGAAGCGCAGCGTGGAATTGAGCATCAAGCTGGAAAGTCCGGGCAAGGCCGATCTGCTCTACGGCCCGATGGACCGGAACCTTAAAATGATCCGCGAGGCGCTGGGCGTGCAGGTTTTCGCTCGTGAGGGGCAGATCAAGATCACCGGCTCGGCCAAGGGCGTCTCGCGCGCCGCGGCCGTGCTGGAAACCCTCCAGCGCCGCATCCGCCAGAATCGCCCCATTGACGTCGAGGACCTCTCGGGGGCCATCAGCACCGCGGCAAGAGAGGACAGCAAGCAGGCATCGGACATCCTGGACGTCTACGTCAGCGGGCAGCTCATTCAGCCGAAGACCCCCGGCCAGCGTTGTTACATCGACGCCTTGCGGTCGCACGACCTGGTCTTTTGTTCCGGCCCGGCCGGGACGGGAAAAACCTACCTCGCCGTCGCCGTGGCGGTTCACATGCTCAAGCATCACCAGGCCAAGCGGCTGATCCTGGTCCGCCCGGCCGTCGAGGCCGGCGAGAAGCTCGGCTTCCTGCCCGGCGACATGCAGGCGAAGGTGAACCCTTACCTTCGCCCGCTTTTCGACGCCCTGCACGACATGATGGACTTCGAGCAGATCCGGCGTTTCATGGCCAACGACATGATCGAGGTCATCCCGCTGGCGTTCATGCGCGGCAGGACCCTGAACGATTCGGTGATCATCCTTGACGAGGCGCAGAACACCACGGTCGCCCAGATGCTGATGTTCCTCACGCGGATGGGCCACGGCTCGAAGGTGATCGTCACGGGCGACGACAGCCAGATCGACCTGCCGGAGAATGTCACCAGCGGCCTGCTGGACGCCCGCCGGCGGCTGCGGGGCATCAAGGGGCTGGCGATAGTCCGCCTGGAAAGCGCGGACATAGTTCGCCACCGGCTGGTGCAGAACATTGTGGCTGCCTACGCGGCCGGCGACGGCCAGGGGCCTCGCGGCAGCCCTGCCGCCGGCGGGCGCCAGGCCGGCGATGAAAAATGAAGAACGCGGTAAACAATGGACGCTCAAATTCCAAATAACAAATTCCAAATAACAAATTCCAAATAACAAATTCCAAATAACAAATTCCAAATAACAAATTTCAAATAACAAATTTCAAATAACAAATTTCAAATAACAAATCCCAAATTACAAACAAATAACAAAACACGAGTTCCAAACAACAGACAGCAACAAGACGGCAACCGTGCAGCCAGGCCGGGTTTCTCGCCGCCTTTGTTTGATGTCTTGGAGTTTGGGAGTTGAGGTTTGTTTGGGATTTGGTGCCTGTGATTTGGACTCCCGGACACGTCGCAGAGTCACGCAAACACGGCGCCGGGTCGAGACTCACGCCTGGTGCGGGAATCGACGATAACTATCTTGAATGTGGCCTTTAAGGAAGAAACCTCGACAGCGGCGACTTGACGGGCGAAAGGGGCCCCCTGGCGGCGGCACGTCCTGGCAAAGGTTCGTGGCCGGCAACGGGATCTTCGCGACGGTCATAGCCCTGCTGCTGTACGTCGCCGCCGCAACGATGGACCTCTGGCCGGCCGAGCCCGTCGGCTACCGCCTCGGCCAGTACCTGCCCGACGACATTCACGCCCGAGTCGGTTTCCGCATGATCATGCCGGACCTTGTCGAGAAGGCCCGCCGCCGGGCCGAACGAAGCGCGCCGGCGGTCTTTTTTTACGACCCGGCCGCCGTCGATGAGATAACCTCGGCGCTGCGGAAGCTGCCCAGGCGGGCGCCTGCGGCATCCCAGCCGGCGCCGACCACCGCGCCGGCGCCCGGTTCGGCCGCCCCGACCGCAACGGCCCCCGCCGCCGCGCCCCAGGGGCCGTCAACTCCGGCGAAGATCGTCGAGGACGCCAACATGCTCTCGCCTTGGCAGCAGTTGGCGGAGGATCCCAACGCCCTGAAGCTTTACATGGAAAACGTGGACCGCCTGGCCGTCGCGCTGGAAGGCGCCTACGTCGTGCGGCTCAAGGACGCCGAGGAGCACAAGCCGACGCTCCGCTGGCCCGATAAGGCCCTTCTTGTGGGCCCGCGGAAGCCCAAGCAGGCGGCCCCGCTTGAGATCACCGTCGACGAGTTGACCGACATCACGGAGAAGGGCGAGATTGACCGCACCGCCGCCAGGCTGGCGCTGGGGTTCGGCGAGGCCCGGCGCAAGGCAGTCGAGGCCAAACTGCGGACGGCCCTTGCGGAGCACCCGATCTACCGCTACGACCGTCGCTCGACGCAGGACCACATGGACGCCGCCGTTGCCGAGGTCGACGCGCACCCGCCGGACGACGCCTATAAGGAGTACTCTGCCGGCGAACTCATCGCTCCGCGAAGCATACGGAAGGGGTCCGATGGCGAGCGTGCCGTCGGCCTGACGGCGCAGGAGCTCGAAGTCCTCCAGGCCGAACGCCGCCAATTCGTCGCCGAACTGATGGCCCAGCCCTTCCAGTACTGGAGTCGCCTCGTCGGGCGCTCCGCCATCATCCTTCTTGTGGTGATAATGCTGGCCGCCTACGTGGCCAGGTACCATGCCGACCTCATAGGCGACCGCCGGGCGCTGCCGGTCTTCCTGGCCGTGCTCGTGGCCATGCTGGCTGCCAACAAGGTCCTCGTCGGGATCCTGCTGCTCAACCCCTACGTGGCGCTTTTGCCGGCCATGATGGCCGGCGCCGTAATAACCCTGGCCCGCAACCAGCGGTTCGCCCTGGCCCTGGGGGTGACCACCTCGATACTCCTGGTCCTGCAAATGCGGGGATCGATGGAACTGTTCCTCGTCCTTCTGGCCGGCATGACGGCGTTCATCGTCCAACTCGCGGAGGTCCGCACGCGGACCAAGCTCATCAGTTCCTCCGCGGTCGCCGCCGGATTATCGGTGCTGGCTGTGGTGATAACGGGCCTGGCCGGCGCCAAGCCGTGGGTCTTCTCCATTCAGGACGCCATATGGGCCGCGGGGTGCGGGCTCATGACCGGCTTCGTCGTACAGGGGGCCCTGCCCCTGATCGAAAGCGTCTTCCACGTCGCCACAAGCCTCACGCTGCTGGAATGGTGCGACGCCTCCAGGCCCCTGCTCAAACGCCTGGCCATGGAGGCCCCGGGCACCTACAACCACTCGCTGCAACTCGGCTCGCTGTGCGAGGCCGCGTCCGAGGCAATCGGCGCGCGCGGCCTGCTGGCTCGCGTCGGGGCCTACTACCACGACATCGGAAAGATCAACAAGGCCGAGTACTTCATCGAGAACCAGGCCGGCTCGCTGTCAAAGCACGCCAAGCTCTCCCCGGCAATGAGCCTGCTGATAATCATCGGCCACGTCAAGGACGGCCTGGAACTCGCGCGCGAGTACGGCCTGCCCAAGGTCCTCTACGAGTTCATCACCTCGCACCACGGCACGACGCTGGTGCAGTACTTCTACAACGCCGCCGCGGAGCAGCGAAAGGAAGCCGCCGACCGAGCCCCCGACGAGGCCGAGTTCCGCTACCCCGGCCCCAAGCCCACATCCAAAGAGCCCGCCATACTCATGCTGGCCGACGCGGCGGAGAGCTCCGTCCGCGCCATGAACGATCCCGCCCCGGGGCGCATAGAACACCAGGTCCACGTCATGATCAACCGCCGCCTGATGGACGGCCAGCTTGACGAGTGCGAACTTACGCTCAAGGAAGTCCACCAGATCGAGTCGTCGCTGGTCAAGAGCCTCTCCAGCATGTACCACACCCGCATAGCCTACCCGACGCCGCCCAACCAGAAACCCGCCCCCGGGGACGCCAAGGTCGTCGAAAGGCCGTAGCCGGCGCCGGAGGAAAGAACGGCGGAACCTGGTATTGGGAACCCGGAAACCGGAAGAAGAAGACTGCGAAACCCGGGCTTGCCACAGCGTAGCCGGAGGCGAAGCCGGGAGGCCCGCTCCTTTCAGCGAGCAGGGCAGCCGGTCAGTCCGTCATCCGCTTCCATCCGTCCCGGTGGAGGTAGCCGTCGCCGGAGGTGTAGCCGATTATCGGCAAGGTCGAGAGGTCCTCATCGTGGACGATCACGTTGATCCCGTCGCACAGCACCTCGCCATCGCACACGATTGCCCCGCGCACCAGGGCCGTGCTCTTGAGAGTCAAGTCGCCGCGAACGTGAACCAGGCCGCGGATCTCGCTGGGGTAACTGTCGGATTCGTCAGAATCGCTCTGCCCGCTGCACGGCACGCCGGGCGGGTTGAAGTTCGTGTCCTCGTCGCTCTCGCGAAGCTGCGAGCCGTACGACTCGAAATCCAGCACAAGGTCGCCGTCGACGATCAGCACGGGCATGTCCTCGCGAAAACTCTCCATAAGCACGTTGTTGTCAATTGTCAGCCGCCGGCACCGCACGACGAGCGTGCCGAGGATGCGGCTGTCGCGGAGCGTCACGTCGGCGCCGGGCGCGTTGAGGTAATACACGCCGTCGGCATTGGCAGTGCCCCAGGGGTTTCGCCCCGGCCCTATCGCCTGGCGGTTGATGAGCGTCCGCCCGGAGATGTCCGTGGCCATCGCTCGGTACGTGTCGACCACCCGCGGGTCCGGCATGGTCAGGGGCGTCGCGTGCTTGGAGATGTTGCCGGTGACGTTATTCTTCCACCATACGCCGTCCGCCTCGAGGTCGCCGGCCAACTCCGCCTTCTTCTTGTCCGCGTGGAAATCGCTGTTGGTCGAGGCCGCCCCGCCGATGACCGTCAATTGAGAGTCCTTGTCCATGGTGATGTCGCCACCGCTGTGGATGCACCTGGACAGCACCTCCAGCGGCAGGCCTTCCACTAAGCACCGCAGGCCAAGCTTGTACTTGCTCGCGCCGACCTGCCCGGTGGCGACGATCAGTATGGGCTCCTCGGCGTCGTCGGCAAGCTGGCCGTCGGCGTCGTCGGTGATCTGCCACTGCATCGTGCCGTGGCCCATCGGGACCGTTACCACGCCGGCAAGCCGCGACCGCCAGTCGTCCGTGGCCGCGATGCGGGCAAGGGCGTTCTCCGCCGCCGACAGCGCGAGGACCTGCGCCTCGGACCAGTCGTTGTCCGATGAGACGCCCCGCGTGTCGATCCGCGCCACGCTGACCGCGGCCAGGCCGATGATCATCAGCACCGCGCTTACGCCGATGATCATCGCGTACGCGCTGCCCGAGCGGCGGCGATCATGTTGTCGGTGTCCCTCTGTCATTTCTATCTGCCTTTAAGCGGGCTCCTTACGGCACGGGAATCCGGTTGAGCACGTGGGTGCCGGTTGTCAGCCGCCTGGCCTGGTCGGGGCCGATCTGCATCTCCGTGCCGACCCACGATACGTAAGTCGTGTCGGTCCGCGGCGGCTGGTCGTAAATGCTCTCGTCGCTCCGCAGGGCCTGGAGCGTGGTCGTCACGCCCATCGGGCTTGTCGCCGAGACGGTTATCCTCACCAGCCCCGTGTCCGTTGAAGAAACCTGGTTGGGGTTGTCAGCCTGGACATACTCGACGGCGACCTTCCGGGTCCAGCCTGCCGCGGCGGTTATGGCCGCGCCGTCCTTGGTCTTCGGCGGGCACTCGCTCAGGCCGTTGTAGTCGTCCACGTCGTCCCAGGCGGTTCGCACGTCCGCGGCTTCGCCCGCATCGCGCCCGAACCAGACTTCCACGTCCGGCTCGAGGTAACGGGCCTGGAGTATCTCGCTCATGAGCCCCCTGGCCAGCGCGCCGCCCGCGCAGCGCTCGAACTGGCTCCGCCTGGCCCGCGCGAACGAGCCAAGCGAACTGACGGCCGCGACCAGCATCATGGCGACAATGACGATCGAGACGGCAGCCTCAATCAGCGTCATGCCGCGCCGCAACCGATTGTCCGTGCCGCGCCGGTTCATCTGCCAGTGATTCCCATTGGCGTTTCCGTTTCCGTTGTTTCCGTTGTTTCCGTTGTTGTCATTTGTTGTTGCCTTTACCCGGCTTGTAGTCGTGATGGTCCCACGCGTTGCCGTTGTGGTCCCAGTACCAGCCCCAGCGCGGCCGGCGCTGCCGGCCGTGCCAGTTCTTGCCGCCGGGGGCGCTGTCGTCGCTGTCGGAGGCCTGCTCGGCCGCCATGGCCGTCAGCCCGTACGTCAGGTTGAACTGCCGCACATTCGTCGCCATCACCACCTGCGAGCCGTTGTTGACCTGGCGCATCAGCTTCCCGTCGGACGAACCGGTCCACCAATACTTGATGGTCTCGCCGCTGCCGTCGCCGTCGCGGTCCGGCACGGTGAACGTCACGGACGTGTTTGTCCGCTCCAGGAACTCCTGTGCCGTCGAAAGGTCGCTGTTGACCTCGGCAACCACGTCGGATGTCCGCAGCGCCAGGCCGACCACGTCGGCCCCGTCGCTGACGGCCCGGCTGGCAATGAGTATCGAGGCGCTCATGCCCAACAGAAGAATGGTGGCGATCGCCATCGCCAGGACCATTTCGATCAGCGTGTAGCCAGGCCGATTCATTGGAATGTCGCCTTTCCGCTGTTGGCATCCAGGGTGATGGTCCGGGTGAAGACGCCGGACTTGAGCACGACCTGCCCGCCGCTGTCGGCCTGGCCGTAACCGTTGAAGACGGCCGCCGCGTCGCCGCCGAAATCAGCCAAGTCCACGCGAGAGCAATACGGCTCGGCCAGGAGATCCACCCGGTAGCTCTGGGCGGCGCGGTCGAGCCCGGCCAGGTTGGAGATGGTGTACTGGCTTGCCGCGACGTTGAAGGCGACTGTCCGGGACGCCCCGGCGTTGCGGGCTTGTTGCGAGGCCAGCGCAAAGTCATGGATGATTCGATTTGCGGCCACGTCGATGCGGTACCTGGCCGCGGCGCGGGCGTAGCGGGGCGCGGCGATTGCGGCGACGATGCTCATGATCGCGACAACCATCACCAGTTCCAGCAGGCTGAATCCCTGCCGGCCCCGGCGACACGTCCTGGGTTTTCCCTCAGTCATCAGGACGCTCCGAGATCCCCGCGGCTAAGGCGGGGGAGTCCTCTCTTGCTGGAAACTGCCGGACCGCTCGGCGCCACGCGTTCTTGCGCGGCGCCGAGCGGCCGGTATGCGGGCCGGGCGGCCTAGCGCTCGCCTCGACCCAAGTTCTCACGAAGCCCTCGGGCCGCTTGGGACCTTAGGCCTGGCGGATCAATAAGCCGAATACAGCTTGCCGCTGGCGTCCGCTTCCGTGCCGGTGGTGTTGGCCGAGACGTCGCCGGTGGTCGCGTTGTAGATCCAGCCCACGCCGCTGCCGGCCGCGGCGGCTATGCCCGTGTTGCCCTTGGCGGCGCCGATGGGAAGCGGCGGGATCGTGCGGACGTACGGACCGTAAATGTGCGTCGCGTCACGAGTGGCCGATACGCCGCCAGCGTTGTCGGTGTACTGCGTCAACGCTGTGGTCGCCAGTGCCGCGGTGGGGTACGCCCCGCTGTGCTCGGCGGAGTACAGGTCTATCGCGCTGCGCAGCACGGCCAGGTTGCCCGAAAGGGCCGCGTCGGCCGCGCCTGCCGAACCGCGGCTCATGCGCGGAATCGCCACGGCCGCGATGATCCCTATGATCACCACGACAACCACCAACTCCAGCAGACTGAAACCCTTCTTCACCTTTGTCTTCTTGCTTGTCTTCTTGCTTGCCATCTGATTGAGTCCTCCTCGGTAAAATGGCGGTTAGTGTTCCAATTCGTTCTTGACCTGACTTCCCTCCTTAAATCGGCCCGGCCGGCGGGGGACTTTAGTATTGCCGCGGATTTTTCTCGGCTAGTCCTTCGCCAGCGAGAGCTTGACCTCGATGCCGTCGCCCTCGAGCTTGGCCGAGTCGCGGTCCACCGCCACCAGCTTCAGGCCGTCCATCTGGCGCCCGACGGTCAGGCATTGCCCGTCGATGATGGCCATGCCGCCGTCCGCGCCGCGAGCGGTAGCCGTCAACTTGTGCCGCTCGACGAACTGCCGCGCTCGAAGCCCAGCCAGGCCAGGCTGGCCAGCCGCCACGGCCAACTCTTTCTGATGGGGCCTGGCGACCCAGGCTTCCGACGGGCTGAAGGCGTCGGCAACCAACGCGGCATCAAGCCCGTCCGCTCCGCCCAGCTTGCGCAGGCGGTCCGCCAGAGTGCTCGGCGCCGGCGGGATGTTGGCCATGGCCGCCGTCGCCCTCATCTGCTCGTTGAACTCCTGCCCAAGCGAAACGCCCAGTGGGACCGACGCCGCGGCCTGCTCGGGGCCCGGAAACCAGCCCATCACGCGGTCGGCCAGGAACACGGCCATAGCGATGCCCAGTACCGCCGCCAATGCTTTCCGCCGTCTTGTCTTCAGCATACGTAAGAAGTAGAAGATACAAACGCGGACCGGGCAAATTGGGAGGGCTGGGAAAACAGCGGGGGAAGTCGGTTTCCCTTTCGAAGATTCTGCGCCAGCCCCTTTCCTGGGCAGGCCCGTCAGCTATAATACATTACCGTTGACAAGAAGACCGCCGCTGCCCGCAGGGCAGGGTAAGACCGGTGACCGCGAAGGAGAAGTTAACCGAAGGATTTCCTTGAGGTGTGCCGATGTAAACGGTGACGATTAAGACCCTGAAGATGCCGCGTTGCTAATGTCCGCAAGAACACATAAACCCAAGCCCGACTTTGTGGTTCGCCTGGTGGGCACTTCGCTAAGGCCTTGGAGCGTCCCAATGCGCGCACTGACCAGGACGCTCAACGCCATTCAGCGACTTATGGAACATGAGGAAGAAGTGCCGGAACTGGGCGAGACGGAAGCTGAGCAAACCGAGACGGTTCAGCCAACAGCTCCGCTTCATCTGATCGGGATTGTTTCGGGTTCCGCAATGTATAGCGTTGCGGCAGAAGACCCCGATCGGGCTATTAGAACCCTTTTGGAGACAGGCATAAGCCTGGGAAACCCCGAGCGTTCGCAATGGGGCGATGAATTGCTCTCTCCAGTTGAGCGCTTGAGCGATGTGGCGCGGTCCCTGGGGTGCGAGATCGAGTTCCGCCGGCCGGGGAAAGACGGAGATATTCTTGCGACTATCACTCCACAATCTTACGAAATGCTTGCCGCGAAGGCTTTCGTGAACGGAGAGAGTTCCATTTGCGGCTTCCTGGAACGTGTTGGCGGCGCCACGGAGCGGCGCTGCGGGCTACGGCTTCCCAACCAGCCACCCAAGATGGTCTTTTGCCCCGTGCAGACCGTTGAATTAGTAAGACAACTGGGACAACATATCTACCGGAATGTGATCGTATCCGGCACCGTGACGTGGTTTCGCCGAACCGGGAAAGTGAAAAGCGTACTAGTGAAGTCTTTCGAGCCAGCCAAGGAAGGTTCTATTCTCGAAGCGCTTGGTCACATCTACGAGGCTGGTGGAAAGGCCTGGGACGATGTGGAAGATCCCGAGGAACTTATTGCAGAGATGCGGGGCGGGTGAGCAGGAATAAACTACAACGTGTTGTGGCGATGGACTCGATGGTCCTTGTCTGGGGCGTCCGGAAGAGCGGGACGCCCGAAGACATTAAGCGCGCTGGCTTTCTCTTCAAGGAACTCGAGCAAGATGAGGCCCAGATAATCATCCCGTCCATTGTTGTCGCGGAGTTCATCACCCCGATACGCACCTCGGAAGGACGAGCGAGAACAGTTGCGGCTATGAGCGAGCGTTTCTTCATCGCTCCATTTGACGCAATGGACGCTGTCTTGGCGGCAGAATTGTGGAATGCGGGGAAATCACGGCGGGAAATGGGCAAACGGGGTGCTCGTGTGTGTCTGCGAGCGGATGCACTAATTGTTGCGACCGCGAAGAATCACGGAGCAAAGGAGTTCTTCACGAACGATGATACCTGCTTCAGGATGGCCGAGTCGGTCATGACGGCCACGCGTTTGCCGAAAATGGCCCCTGACTTGTTCAGCCAATGACGAAGCTGCCGCCTCAATACTTCTTGCCCGCCCTCAGCGTTTGTTGGCGGCGTTCTCGGCGGCGGCGTGCCAGATCAGATCGACGTGGAACTCGGCCGGCGATCCGGGCTTCTGCGGGTTGCCGGCAAGCTCGAACGAGCCCACGGACGTGTCCGGGAAGGCGCTGGTCAGCTTGCACAGGAACGCCACGCACATCGGGTAGCTGCCGGTTCCGTTCATGCGGACGGGCACGCTGTCGAACCGCTCGCCTCGCCTCGTCGCGCCCGGCAGGACCTCGTTGACGTTCAGGCCCGTTCCGGCGGCAAGGCTCGTGAGCCTGGCGATCCGCTGGTTGATGTTCCGGGCCGATTCCAGGCGAATCTTCTCCTTGACCATGCCGGCCTGGATCTCGGCCAGGCGGGCGCGCTGATCGACCAGGAAGTCGTGGAGGTCCTTCTCGTTGCGCAGGGCGATCGCAAGCTGGGCCCGCTGCTGCTCGAGCAAAGACCCGCCATGAAGCAGGGGGTTCACGCGCGGCATGAGCAGCGGCACGGCGGCCGCCACGATGACCGCCGCGCACGCCAGGTCGAGCTGGCGGGGCTTGAGGTTTGTCAGCCAACCGAGTTTCATGGGCGGTTGTCTCCCTTGCCGCTCAGGGCGCATTCGATGCGGAACGAGACGGCCTGGCCGTCCATGAAGCTGCGCGTCTGCGTCCTTATCAGCCGGACGCTCTCGAAAAGCCGCGAGCCCTCCAGCCGAAGCACGAACTGCGAGACGCCCGTCTGCGTACGCGCGAAGCCGGACAAATCCAGCAGGTACCGCTGGTACAGGACTTCCTCGGCCCCGGCGGCGGCGGCCGCGGCGGCGGCGGGCTTCTCATCAGCGCCGCTTTCGACCGGCGCCAGCGAGCAGCGTTCGAGGACCACTTCGTCGGAGAGGTTTTTGGCGACCATCGCCAGCAGCAGGCTCCAGTCGGGGTTCTGCGCCAGGGCGCGGGCGGCGGCTATCTGCCTGGACGCCTCGCCCAACGACGCGCGAAGAGCGTGAATCTCCTTGCCGGCCTTGCGGAAGCGCTCGGTGCTCTGGCGCATCTGTTCCAGGACGGTCTTGCCGTCGTCGGCGCCGAAGGCCAGGCAGGCAACGTACGCTCCGCCCAGCATCACGCCGTAGACGCCGAGCACGGCCGCCCAGGTCCGCGCGCGGGTTAGTCGGCTTCGCTTCTGGAGCCGCCAGGCCGGTATGAGATTAGCGCGCGTCACGGTTTTCAGTCCTCCATCGGCCAGGCGAGCCCGGCCGCGACAACCGTCGTCGAGCCGCAGTCGCCGCTCAGCGGCGCCGGGCACTCGGCCAGGTCCGCCGTGGACACGACCCGAACGGGCCAGTCCATCGCTTCGGCAAGTTGCCCGGCGAGGCCATCCAGCCTCGCGCCCCCGCCGACCAGCAGCAACTGGTCCGCGGCGGCGTCGGAGTACTGGTTGGAAACGTACGAGAGCGGGATTCGCATTTCCTCGGCCATTTGCGCGGCGTACTGCCGGCGGGCGGCGTCGATCTTCTGCTCGCCCTGCCCGGCCGGGGACTGCCCGCTGAGCATCCTCTCGGCCTGGGGCAAATCCACGCCCAGTTCGCCCGCCAGCTCGCCGACCATCGCGCCGTATGCGCTCTTGGGCAGCTTGCGTTCGTAGATGACCACTCGGTCGTAGAGCAGCACAAGCCGCGGGGCGGTCCAGCCGATGTCCAGGATGCCCGCCAGCCCCCGTGCCGAGTGAAGCAGGGGCCCGCACGCCCGGGCCAGAGCCTGCGACTGGATCTCCAGCCGCTCGACGCGGAGGCCCTCGGCCTCGAAGCAGTCCAGCAGGCTGTCGGCGTCGGCATGGGTGCACGCGGCGCCCATAACGAAGGTGGTGTTGGCCGCCCTGGCCGGGGCGGGCAGGGGCCAACTCGCCATCTCGAACGACTGCGGATCGCACTTGTGCATCCGCGCAAGCTCGCTGCGGGCGAGCATCTCTATCGGGGCGCCGGAACTGGCGGGGGGCAGTTCCATTATCCCCGTCAGCAGCTTTTCGCCGGGCACCGCCAAAGCCAGGCTGTGCCCGCGGAAACCCATTGAGCCGAGATGCTGGCGAAGCCGTCGCACCTCCGGGCCGGTGATGCCGGCGGCGTCGCCGCTCCTCTCGACGCTCGCCGCCGCGCATATCCGCGGCCGGCGAGAGCCGCGGGCGAACTGCACCGCCTTGATGAACCTCTCGCCCACGTCAACGCCGATGGGCAAGCAGCTTGTCTGAATCGGCCAACTCATTATCCGCCTTTCCCGACCAGGCCGGTCGCGTCGAACAGCGGTGTGAAGATGCTCAGCGCCACGAAACCCACCATGATGCCCATCGTGATGAGCAGCACCGGCTCGATTATGCCGATGAGGCCCTTGAGAAGGACCTCGTTCTCCTCGTCCATGAACTCCGCAACGTCCAGCAGCAGCGGGCTGAGTTGCCCGCTCTGCTCGCCGCTTCGCGTGGCCTCGTAGATCGACGGGTGAACGAGGTCCGAGTCCTTGAATGCCTGGCTTATCGGCTGGCCTCGCGAGACGCTTTCCGAGGCGCGGTCGATCAGCTCGCGGTAGTGCACGTTGGCCACCGAGCCGCGGGTCAACTGGAGGGCCTCCAGCACCGGCAGGTGGCTGTCCAGCAGCACGCCAAGCAGGCGGGCGATCCGCGCCGTGGCGAAACTCCGCACCAGGTTGCCCACCCAGGGCAGCCTGAGCACGAGGGTGTCGCACGCGCGCCGCCCGGCCTGGCTGGACACGAAGAGCTTGATCGCCACGGCGGCCGCCACAAGCACCCCGACCACGGCATGCCAGTACCCCTTCAGGGCGTCGCTCAGGTCTATCAGCATCCGCGTTGTCGACGGCAGCGGGACCGCCAGGGTGTCAAAGAGCATCTTGAACCGCGGCACGACAAACAGCAGCATCACCACGAAGACCGCGGTCGAGACGAACGTCAGCAGGATCGGGTAGATCATCGCGCCTTGAACGGTACGGCGCACTTGAACACGCTTGCGGATCAACTGCGCCAGCCGCTCCAGCACGATCGTCAGCTTGCCGCTGGTCTCGCCGGCGGAGATCATGTTGCGGTAGACCTCGTCGAAGCAGTCCGGCCGGGCCCCCATGGCGGCCGAGAGAGGCATGCCCTCCTCCAGCTTGGAGCGGATGTCCGCGATGACGCCGCGCCAGGCCGGGGCGCGTGTCTGGCGCTCGAGCGAGCGGAGCCCTTCAGCCAGAGGCGTGCCGGACTTGATGAGCATGTAGAGCTGGCGGGTGAACATGGCGACGTCTTTGAGCCTGGCCCCCTTGCTTCGCGGCAGGTGCAGGCCCCAAGAGCCGGACGGGGCGGGCTTGTCCGCGGCCGATGCGTCCGGCGAGGCCGGGTGAATGTCCGCCACGAACAGGTCCCGCTGCCGCAGGCGGTCGGTGGCCTCGGCCTCACTCGGCGCGTCGATCACGTTGCTGACCTCGCGCCCGGACTTCTCGAATGCCCTGTATGCCAGTTTCATGTCCTGCCTCTATTGCACTTTGGCCGCCGGCTCGCCGTGAGGCTCCCCAGCGGACGACGCCGGGCAGTGCTCCTCCTCGCTGTGCGTCACGCTCAACGCCTCCTCCAGGCTGGTCCGTCCCTCGATGGCCGCCAGCACCCCCTCATGCCGCAGCGTCGTGCCGCCGCGCTTGAGCCATACCTCGCGAAGCTCCTGCGTGCTTACGTCGCGGCGCATCATCCGCCGAAGCTCCGGGCCGATCTCCATCACCTCGTAAATGCCCGCCCGCCCGGCAAAGCCAGAGTCGTAGCAGTGCGGGCAGCCGGCGCCGCGATTGAACGTCCGAGGCGCGCCGTCGACAAGCCGCGCCTCGCGAAGCAGGGACTCCGCCGGCTGATATGTCTCCAGGCAATTCGGGCAAATCGTCCGCACCAGCCGCTGGGCAACCACGCCGTTCAGCGCGCCGGAAAGCAGGTACGGCTCGATGCCCATGTCCACCAGGCGCGCCACGCTGCCGGCCGCGTCGTTGGTGTGAAGAGTCGCCAGCACAACGTGGCCCGTCAGGGCCGCCTGCACCGCCACACGGGCAGTCAACTCGTCGCGAATCTCGCCGACCATGATCACGTCAGGGTCCTGGCGCAGGATGCTGCGAAGCGCGCGGGCGAAGGTCATCCCGATCGACTCCTGGACCTGAATCTGGTTTATCAGGTCCAACTGGTATTCCACCGGGTCCTCGACGGTCATGATGTTGCGCTCAGGGCTTCGAAGCACGCTCAGGGCCGAGTACAAGGTCGTCGTCTTGCCGCTGCCGGTCGGGCCGGTCACCAGCACCAGCCCGTAAGGCCGCCGAAGAATCGATAGGAACGAATCCAACGCCCGCTGGCGGAAACCGAGGCTCTCCAGCTTGACGCTCAGCCGCTGCTTGTCCAGGATGCGAATGACTATCTTCTCGCCAAGAACCGTCGGCATCGACGATATCCGCAGATCGATCTCCCGGCCCTCGGCCTGGAGGCGCACGCGCCCTTCCTGCGGCAGCCGCCGCTCAGCTATGTCCATTCGCCCGCATACCTTAACGCGAGAGACAATGGCCGAGTGCATCCCGGCCGGCGGCCGCATCAGGTCCCGCAGAATGCCGTGAACGCGGTAGCGGATCCGCGTTGCCTTCATGTCCGGCTCGATGTGAATGTCGCTGGCGGTGTCCTTTATGGCACGAAGAAGAACACGGTTAACCAGGTTTACCACCGGGCTGCTGGCCTCGGCGCTCTCCAGATTGCCAAGCCCGGCCTCATCGTCGGGGGCGTCTTCGACATACTCGACCTGCTCGGCCTCGCCGGCGCTCAGGAAGCCCTCAGCCGGGGCCGAATCGGCGCTGGCGTCTATCGCCTCAATGATCTCGTTCTCCAAAGCCAGGATCGGCCTTATGTTGCAGCCGGTCATCTGACGGAGCCTGTCAATGCTCGGCAGCGACTGCGGTTCGGCCATTGCAACCGTCAGCATGTCGCGTATCTTGAACATCGGCAAGACCTTAAGCCGCTTGGCCTCCTCCCGGCCGATGAGGTCCATAAGCTGCCCGTCAAAGAGCCCGCGCCGCAACTGGCAGCCGCGAATGCCCATCCGCTTGGCCAGAGCCACAATGATGGTCTGCCCGGTGACCAGCTTCTTCTCGACGAGCATCTGGCCGAGAAACCGCCCGGTCTGTTTCTGCTCCTCAAGAACCTGCGCAAGCTGCTCGCCGGTGATCAGACCGTCCTCGACGAGGGCGTCGCCAATCCGAACTTTGCGCTGCAACGGCTTCATGCCAGGCTCCCTGTGGCGGCCTCAAGGTCGTCGTATTGCTCGAACAGCGACGCAACATCCGTTATATCAAGCACTTCGCGAATAACGTCGTTCGCCGAAATCAGGATCAGCGCCGCCCCGCCGCGGATAAGCTTCTCCGTCGCCTCGACAAGCACCTCCAGCGCCCGGCTGTCCAGAAACGCCACCTTGGCCATGTCCACGGCGACCCGCCCGCCGGCGCCGTCCAGAACATCCGCGAGACGCTGGCCAAGACGGTCGGCATCCTCGCCGGTGATGGCCCCCGCCGGCTGAAGCACCACCGCACCGCCCTGCCGATGTTCCGTGATGTTCATTCTGGACCTCTCAACGCCAACTTACTCACTCCAAGACCGCTTCCAGACCGGATGCCCGGCCGCAGTACGGCAGCGTATGGGCCGAGAATGGGGACTCACCTCCGCCGTTGTTTGGCGGTGGCTGTACCCGTTTTCGGGACGCGCGTGCCTTGTTACCCATCGGCAACGTGGGAGTTGACTTGAATAACAACCGCCACGTGAGCGGCCTCCGGCCGGGACAAAAGAGGATTACCGCAGAGACGCAGAGACACAGAGGTCAAGAAGGAAGTAGCATGGGCGTCCCCGTTAGGGGTCCCAAGGACTCGCCCATGAGTTCCACGGGCGTCTCGCCCGTGTCCTCGGAACCCCACGGCCAAGATGGCGGCGACCTGCCCTTGGCGCCGGACCTGGCCATCATGGACGTCACGTGGATCTCCTCGTGATGTCCCGGCGGATCGAGGCGCTGCTGGCGAAGTGACGGATCTGCCAGGTCCCGATTGCCATGAGCCGCGCGGGGGGCGGCGCCGCGCGATTTTATTTTCACTTGCACTTGCGCCGCGTGACTGCTACTATGTGATTGATATGTAACGTACGGGCAAAAGGCATACTGGTGAACGTCATGAACGCGGAATCCAAACGTCTCTACAAGTTGAAGGCCGACATAGTTGCCGCGGTGGGCAATCCGATCCGCCTGGCGGTCGTTGACTTCCTCAAGGACGGCGAGCAGTGCGTCTGCGACATCTCGAAGTACGTGGGCGCCAAGCGATCCAACGTCTCGCGGCACCTGGGCGTGCTTCTGAAGGCCGGCGTCGTCGAGCAGCGCAAGGACGGCCTGAAGATGATGTACTCGCTGCGGTGCCCATGTGTCCTGAACTTCATGAGGTGCGTCGAAGGCGTCCTGCGGGAGAACGCTAAAGAGGCCAGCGAGGTGCTCGCCGGCCTGTGAGGCATCCTTTTTTTGGCCGCATATGTGAGTCTGTTGTAATACAGTGTTATAAGAAACCGAAAGAAAGAGCATCATGAAGGACTGGAGAAAGTTCGCTTGGCTTGTAGGCGTCTTCCTGGTGGCGTATTTCCTCCCGCTGGGCGACGCCAAGGTCTCTAACGCCGTTCTTGAGGCGTTCAGGCTCCTTCAGTGGTACGCCATCAACCATACGCTGGCCTGCGTTGTCCCGGCGATGTTTATCGCCGGTGCGATCTCGACGTTCCTGTCGCAAGCGTCGGTGATGCGTTACCTGGGCCCCAGGGCCAATCGTCCGCTGGCGTACACGGTGGCCTCGGTGTCGGGGATCGTGCTGGCCGTCTGCTCGTGCAGCGTGCTGCCTATGTTCGCGGGCATCTACACTATGGGTGCCGGCCTTGGCCCGGCCAGCGCGTTCCTCTATTCGGGTCCGGCGATCAACGTGATGGCCATCTTCCTCTCCGCGCGGGTGTTGGGCCTGGACCTGGGCGTGGCGCGGGCCATTGGGGCCGTCGTCTTCGCGTTTGTCATCGGGCTGCTGATGGCCGCGATCTTCCGCCGCGGCGAGAAGAAGCGAAACGACGTGGCGATGCAGATGCCCCAGCCGCCGCACAGCCCGCGCCCGTTGTGGAAGACCGCCCTGTATTTCCTGTGCATGATCCTGTTCCTGGTGTTCAGCGACTGGTACAACACCAACGACGTGAAGCTCACGATGAACGACGGGACGGTCCTGAAGGCCAACATCCGCTACTCTACCCAGGACAGCCTGGACATCCAGGCGTATCAGGCGGATGGAAGTCTGAGTCCCGACATGCAGCGTCTCAGCCGCGCCGACATCCGGAGCGTCGAAGCGGAGCGCGGCTTTGTCATGACGGTCCACGGCATCAAGTGGTATCTGGCCGGGGCGATGGGTCTGGCCGTGCTCCTGATGGTCTGGCGGTGGTTCCCGCGGGAGGAGGTGACGCAGTGGATGCAGGCGACGTGGGACTTCGCGCTGATGATCGTGCCGCTCCTGTTCGGCGGCGTCTTCCTCACGGGGTTCATTGGCGCCCTGATTCCCGAGAAGTACGTGGCCGGGTTCGTCGGCGGCGACAGCTTCCTTTCGAACTTTGTGGCCGCGTTCGTCGGGATGATCTGGTACTTCGCCACGCTGACGGAGATCCCCATCGTGGAGATGCTGATGCGGCTGGGAATGGGCAAGGGTCCGGCGCTGGCGCTGCTGCTGGCCGGCCCGGCACTTTCTCTTCCGAGCATCCTGGTCATCTATAAGATCGTCGGGTTCAAGAAGACGTTGGTCTTCTGCGTGTTGACGGTCGTAATGTCCAGCGTCGTGGGATGGCTTTTCGGAATGATGGCGTCCTGAGCCGGGAAAGGTCGGTGCTCGATGTTGATGCACTTGCCGGAATGGAGAATCTGGCGGTTCGTGCCGCTGGGCTTCATGGTCGTGATGGCCACAATCTCCGGCATGGTCTATGGGGCATTCTTCTGAAAGGAAGTGGATATGAGCAAGGATATCACGCGAAGGCAATTGATAAGCGCCGCGGGCATCATAGCCGCCGGGACGGCTGTATCCGGGGCGATCGGGGCCGAGACGGACCAGGCCGCCAAGCCCCAGACGATCAAGGTCATTGGCGTCTCTTGCAGCCCAAGGGCGGGCAAGACCACCGCGCAATCCGTCCGGATCGCCCTCAAGGCGGTCGAGGAGGCCGCCCCGATTGTGGAAACGGAACTCATCGACCTGGGCGGAATGAACATCGGCGGCTGGACCGGCGGAGCCAAGCCCGAGCAGGCTGAACTGCCGAATGACGACTTCCAGAGAATCCTCCCGAAGTTGCAGGATCCTGCCGTCGCCGGCCTGATCATCGGATCGCCGGTGTTCTTCCGCACGATGAGCGCCTTGTGCAAGGCTTTCCTGGAGCGATGCGCGGCGTTGAGGACGACCAGGTACATGCTGGCGGACAAGCCGGTGGGTGTGCTGGCGGTCGGGGCGTTCCGGAACGGCGGGCAGGAGCTTGTCATCGAGCAGATTCAGGCCGCCATGCTCTGCCAGGATGTGTTCATCGTCGGCGGCAAGCCCAGTGCTCACCAGGGCGCGACGCTCTGGAACAACGGCGCCGGCGACGACATCACCAAGGACGCATTCGGCGTGGATACCGCTAAGCTGCTGGGTGCCCGCGTCGGGCATGCCGTGATGAAACTTGCCGGCTACGGCGACATGAAGTAGCGACAAGGAGATCTGCAATGTCTGAATGTGATTGCGCGAAAGACACGGGGGCTCGCTGTGGATCGGGCCCCGCCAGGACCGTGCTGCTGTATGCGTGCAGCGGCGCATCCAACGTGGCGGAGGTATCCGACCTTGCCGCCAGAGAGTTGATGTTCGGCGGGTGCGGCACGATGTTCTGCCTGGCCGGGCTCGGCGCGGACGTCCAGGGCATGGTCCAGACGGCCCGCGACGCGGATGTGAACCTGCTGATCGACGGCTGCCCGATGGAGTGCGCGAAGAAGACCTTCGACCGCCACGGGATCACCAACTACAGGCAGATCAAGGTGACGGACCTGGGCATCGAAAAGGTCAAGGGCGTCCGCTGCACGGATGAGCAGGTGGGCAAGGTCGTGGCCAAGTGCCGCGAGGTGCTGGCGGCGCAGAAGTAGGAGTGTCGTGACCATGAAACTGCAAATCCTGGGCACCGGTTGCCCCAAGTGCAAGAAGCTGGCCGAGAATGCCGAAGCGGCCGCCAAGGCGCTGGGCGTGGAATACACGCTGGAGAAGGTCACGGACTTGAGCGAGATCATGACCTTCGGCGTGATGATGACGCCGGCGCTGGCCGTGGACGGCATAGTGAGAGTCGTCGGCAAGGTGCCCGACACCGAAGCAATCAAGGCGATGCTCAAGTAGGTGGGTTGCGGCCAAGGGTCCATCAGTTACAGGGTCCGACATGTATGGAAAGGAATCCTGAGATGAAGAGTTCAATTTCACGAAGCGTCTGGGTAGGCGCACTGACTGTCGTGGCGGGTCTTGCGTTACTCCTGAGCGCCGGCTGTCAGCAGGCGGAGATGTCGAACGCCACATACGCGCCCACCGCCTCGCCGCGTCTTGTGGAGCTTGGCACGGCCGCCTGTATCCCCTGTGCGTTGATGCGGCCAGGTCTGGACGAGCTGAAGTCGGAATACGCCGGGCGGCTCGAGATCGAGGTCATCGACACCTTGTGGAATCCCCAGGCGAAGACGCGGTACAATGCCCCATTCTGTGCCACCCAGATCTATATTGCCACATCCGGCAAGGAATTGTACCGGCACGTGGGGTACAGTTCCAAGAGCGACATCTTGGCAACGTGGAAGAAACTGGGCGTCGACTTAAGCCCCCCGGCAGGGCAGAGGTAATGTTGAGTCAGTGCCCCTGTAGCGGGGGCGGAAGCGGCGGCGGTGGCGATTCGAGCGGCGTCGCCGCCTGGTTCATCTTGGCAGTGGCATTCGGCGTGTGGCTGCCGGCCCGCTCAATATGGAAGAAGAAAGGTGCGCCGTTTATGGGCAAGGTAGGAAAGATCGCCATAGTAGTCGTGCTGGCAGTTGTGGTTGTGGCCGTGATCTTGATGAAGAAAGACGGCGGTTCGGCCCTCTCGCAGCAGTCGGGTGGTCAGACACCCGGCGGCCTGCCGCGTCTGGTCGATCTGGGGTCCACCACCTGCATTCCCTGCAAGATGATGGCCCCGGTCCTGGAGGAACTGAAGAAGGAATATGCCGGGCGGATGCAGGTTGAGTTCATCGACGTGAACGTGACCGAGGAAGCGGCAAAGCCGTACAAGATCAAGCTGATTCCCACGCAGGTCTTCTTCGACGCCTCCGGTAAGGAGCGGTGGCGGCACGAGGGCTTCATTTCCAAGCAGGAGATCCTCGCCAAGTGGAAGGACCTCGGCGTGACTCTTGCCGGGCCGAAATTGGCTTCACAACCGGCCAGCGCGCCGGCGTTTGAGCGGATGGAGCGGGCCAAGGCCGATGAGCGGGCCAAGGACGCCATCTGCTACATGTGCGACAAGGACATTGATTCCAAGACGCTCGTCGTCGTCAAGACCGACAAGGGCGACGTGCGGCTGTGCGGCCCGCACTGCTTCTTCATCATGTATTCCTGTCTGACGAGCGACAAGACGGGCTTTGAGAAGACGGTCTCGGTAACTGACTGGGCGACGGGCAAGCCGGTTTCCGCAACGGAGGCGGTCTTCCTGTACGGCCTGGACGCCAAGACCGGCCGGCCGACAATTCTAGCCTTTGCTGACAAGGACGCCGCCGACAGGGAACTGAAGGCATCCGGCGGCAACGTGATTCGCTGGCCGGTCTTGCAGGAGAAGGAACTTGAGAACCGCTGCGGATTCTGCGATCGCGCCTGCTATCCGGTGGACTCGGCGAAGGTGGCCGTAGGCGGCGTGAACACCTTGGGCTGCTGCTCTCACTGCGCGTTGGGCGTGGCGGCGAGAACCGGCAAGGACATCGAGGTCCGCGAGCGGGACCGGCTGACCGGTGAAGAGATCGTGGTCAGGACCGCCGGCGGCAGCGTCGCATCCATCCAACCAGCCACGGCGGTCGCGTGGTTCGGCCTTCGTAAGGGGGCGGACGGCAAGTTCGCCTCGGCCGGATGCTTCCACCAGGGCTTCTTCGTCAATGCCGACAACCTGAAGAAATGGGTCGAGCAGAACCCGCTGGAGACCGGCAGGCTCATCACCATCCGGCAAGCCCTGGCCGACAAGATGAAGCTCAGCCGGCAACAGATTCAAAAGGCGTGCAAGATAGGCGAATGTGCTCCCAAGTAACGGTTGAGCCGGCAATCAGAAACACAGCAAGAAAGCGAGATCGACAATGAGAACCTCATGGACCACGATGGTGGCCGTTGTTGCGTTTGGCAGTGTCCTGACCGTCAGGGCTGCGGATGCCCCCGAAACCTCAGCCGCCCCAGCCGCCGCTTCACGGCCGGCCGTCATTAACGATACCTATCCCGGATTGGCGTCGAGCGGGCTGACGTTTGCCCGGCTGGCCGACCTGCCCAAAGGCGCCGCCCTGAAGGCCGGCGACTTGACCATCGCGGAAAAGGAAGTCGCCGACCAGATCGCCAAGGCCCCCAAGGAAGTCCAGGACCAACTCAAGAAGAACGCCTTCTTCCTCCTGGAGCAGATGGCGACGAAGGCCCTGCTGCTCAAAGAGGCCAAGGCCGACGCCGGCAAGGCGGCTTCGGACGCCGATGAACGCGCCCTCATTCAGGGCTACCTTGGCAAACTGGCCGACAAGGTGAAGGTCAGCGACGACGAGGTTGCCGAGTTCTACAAGAACAACAAGGATGCAGTGGGCGGCGCGGACCTGGACAAGGTTAAGCCCCAGATCGCCCAGTTCCTGCGTCAGCAGAAGCAGCAGGGAATAGTCACCAAGCACATCAAGGCCCTGGGCCAGCGCACGACCATTGAAGTCTCGGCCCCGTGGGCCAAGGAACAGGCGGCGCTGGCCAAGGACAACCCCGTGGACAAAGTCCGCGCCAGCGGCAAGCCGTCGCTGGTGGACTTCGGCTCCAAGGGCTGCCGGCCATGCGACATGCTCGCGCCCATCCTGGAGACGCTCAAGAAGAAGTACGACGGCCAAGCCAATGTCCTGTTCGTATCCGTGGTGCAGGAGCAGATTCTCGCCGCCCGCTACGGCATAGATTCCATCCCGGTGCAGATCTTCTTCAACAAGGACGGCAAGGAAGTCTTCCGCCACGTCGGTTTCTTCCCGCAGGAGGAGATCGAGAAGCAGATGGCCAAGTCGGGGGTGAAGTAGATGGAGGAACTCTTCACAACCCTAACGCGCGCCGTGGAGGGCACGCCCGCCATTGCCCTGGGCGCGGCCTTCATCTGGGGCATCCTGAGCATTGTCCTTAGCCCCTGTCATCTGTCGAGCATCCCGCTGATCGTTGGATTCGTGAACGGCCAGGGGATTTCGACGGCCCGGCGGGCATTCGTGGTCTCTGCGGTATTTTCGCTGGGCATCCTGGCCACGATCGCGCTCATTGGATGGATCACCTACCTCCTTGGCGGCATGATAGGCGACCTTGGACGTTGGGCGAACTACATCCTGGCGGCCATCTTCTTCCTGGTCGGCCTGCTCCTGCTCGACGTGATCCCCATGCCCTGGTCGGGGCCTGGGCAGGTCGCCATGAAGCGAAAGGGATTGCTGGCGGCCCTCGTCCTGGGCCTGGTCTTCGGCATCGCACTGGGACCATGCACGTTCACGTACATGATCCCGCTACTGGCGGTGACCGTCTTTAAGGCAACGACTACAGGACTCTGGGGAAGCCTGCTGCTTGGGGCTTACGGCATTGGCCACTGCTCCGTCATTGTCCTGGCTGGAACAAGCACGGGGCTGGTGCAGAAGTACCTGAACTGGAACGAGAAGTCCAAGGGCGCGGTCATCCTGAAGAGGATCTGCGGCCTGCTGGTGCTGGCGGGCGGCGTGTACCTGATCTATGTGGCGAAGTAATCGTGAGGTCGCATACGTGGCACAAGGCAAGGTTCTCAGACGTATCTGGCGGGTGACATGGAAGCTGGCGTTGCTGGCGATTGTTGCTGGCGGAGTTGTGTACTACCTCCGTTTTCGGCCCGTGCCGGCGAAGGCATTCATCGTCAAGTCAGACACGGTGCGATCCGAGGTTATGGGGACTGGCACGCTGGACGCCCATACCAAGATCACGATCAGCTCCAAGATCACCGGAAGGATCGCCGCACTGGGCGCCGACCAGAACGACCAAGTGTCCAAAGACAAGATGCTGGCGATGCTGGACGACAGCGACCTGCGCCAGCAGGTGGAGATGGCCGCCGCCTCCCTGGACGCCACCAAGGCGGCTCTCGTGCGCGCCGAAACCGACATCGCCCGCGCTCAAGCGGTCCTCACCCAGGCAAAGCTGGACCACGAACGGTCCTCGCAATTATGGCAGAAGCAAGCCGCTGCAAGAGAAGAGGTGGACAAGGCCAAGGAGGCGCTCGACGTGGCGCAGGCAGGGCTTGACAGCAGCAAAGCCGCCAAGGTCGAGGCGGAACATCAGGTACTGACAGCGGAGCGGACGCTCAAATATCAGCAGGCGCGCCTGGCCGAAGCCAAGATTCTTTGTCCGCTGGACGACGGCCTGGTGACGTTTCGCTACCGCGAGGTCGGAGACATCGTGGTGCCGGGCACGGCCATCATGGACGTGGTGTCCCTGAAGGAGATGTGGGTTTCGGCGTGGGTGGATGAATCAGCATCGGGCGCGCTGGCTGTGGGCCAGCCGGTCCGCATTGTCTTTCGATCCGAGCCTGAGAAGTCCTACTCCGGCGAGGTCGCCCGGCTGGCGAAACAGACCGACCGCGAGACGCGCGAATTCCTGGTGGACGTGCTGGTGAAGGAACTCCCCAAGAACTGGTCGGTGGGCCAGCGGGCGGAGGTGTACATCCAGACCGGCGCGAAGGCCGACGTCCCCAGCATCCCGCAGCGATTGCTCCTGTGGCGGGAGGGCAAGCCAGGCGTGTTTGTGGACGACGGCGGCAAGGCTCACTACCAGGAGGTCGGCCTTGGAATCAAGGGCCGGGAAACAGTCGAAATCGCTCGCGGACTTAAGATCGGTCAGGTGGTCATCACCGCTGCGGATGGGGACAATAGCAATCTTACCGAGGGGCGGGCGATCCAGCGATGAACCTGGCCCTCAAGGACATTCGACACAACTTCGGCCGCTTTGCCCTGACGGCGATCGGGATCGGCATGCTGCTCATGCTGGTTATGGGCATGGGGGGCATCTATCGGGGGCTGGTGGACGATGCGACGTTGTTGGTCAACCGGATCGACGCCGACCTGTGGGTGGTCCAGAAGAACACTCGCGGCCCGTTCGCGGAGGTTTCGCGCATTCCAGCCAACGCCGAGGATCGCGTGCGCGCGGTCCCTGGAGTGGCTTGCTCCAACGATTTCGTCTCGCACACGATCCAGCGGGAGCAGGCCGGGCGGGCGCTGCGGATGACCGTCCAGGGGCTGTCCTGGCCCCAGGACAAGGGCGCATGGCTTCCCTTGATTGCCGGGCGAGGGCTTGAGCAGGCGCACTTCGAGATGATCGCGGACAAGTCCCTGGGATTGCCCCTTGGAACCCGCACGGTGCTGGGCAAGGACACCTACACGGTGGTCGGCCTCACGCGCAATATGGCGTCCACCGCCGGCGACTCGATGGTCTTCGTTACGCTGGCAGATTCGCAGGCCATCCAGTACGACCAGTCGGGCGAGGCCGTGCGCCTGGAGCGGGAGGCCCGAAAAGCTCGCGCTTCCGATTTCGATCCCGGCAGAACCCAACCGGAGATTCTGAATCGCGCGGCGGGTCCCTCATCGGGCATCCCCGCCCTGGGACCGCCCCCCGTCAGCGCGGTCGTGGTGAAGGTCACGCCGGGGGCAGATCCGGCGCAAGTGGCGGCCGCCATTGCGTCCTGGCCGGATGTCTCGGTCTACACCGCCGAGGCCCAGCGCCAACTGCTGGTCGGCGGGATGGTGGACAAGTCCAGGCGGCAACTGGGCCTCTTCCGGGGTCTGCTCATCATCGTCTCGGCTATCATCATGGCCCTGATCCTTTACACCCTGACGCTGGACAAGATTCATGACATCGCCGTGCTCAAGCTCATGGGCGCCAGGAACCTGGTCGTCATCAACTTGATCCTCCAACAGGCGGTGCTCCTGGGGGCCATCGGCTACGGAATAGCCCATGTCGCCGGCCAGTGGGTGTTTCCGGTCTTCCCCCGGCGAGTCCTGATTGTGAACGAAGACCTCTGGCTCCTGGCCGGGATCGTGCTGGGCATCTCCGTCCTGGCCAGCCTGCTGGGAATCTGGCGGGCCATGAAGGTCCAGCCCAACGAGGTGATCGCCTGATGGTTGGCACGCCTGACACGCTGGCCGTCGAAGCCTTCGGCCTGACCAAGGTCTATGGCAGCGGCAATACCGAGGTCCAGGCGCTGCGAGGCGTGGACTTGTCGCTTTCGCGGGGCGAAGTTATCGCATTGCTCGGTCCCAGCGGCGCCGGCAAGAGCACTCTTCTGACCATCATCGGCCTGGTCAACCCTCCCACTTCCGGCAGAATCACAATGGCAGGCAGGCCGGTGGTCGAGGATGGGCGGTTCACCGTGGACGTGCGGTCCTTCCGACGGCGGCACATGGGCTTCGTCTTCCAGAAGGCCAACCTGATTCCGTTTCTGACGGCCGTCGAGAACGTCCGCATCGCCATGGAAATCAACGACCAGTCGCCACGGGCCTCCCGGCGCAGGGCTATGGAACTCCTGTATTACCTGGGTGTCGCCGACCGGGCCGATCACTACCCCAACATGCTCTCCGGCGGTCAGCAACAGCGGGTGGCCGTCGCGCGGGCACTGGCCAACCAGCCCGACTTGATCCTGGCCGACGAGCCAACCGCTGCCTTGGACAGCATCCGCGGCCGGCAGGTGATGGAACTCTTCCGCAAGGTGGCCCATGAACGGCAGGCTGGAGTGGTAGTCGTGACGCACGATCACCGGTCGCTGGATGTCTTTGACAGGACGCTGGAGATGGAAGACGGGATGATACTTGGAAAGCCGGTCGAGGCCCATTGACCCATGTCCCATTTGAAGGAGCAACAATGACCGAAAAGCTCAGAATCCTGTTCCTCTGCACCGGCAATTCCTGCCGCAGCCAGATGGCGGAAGGCTGGGCTCGGGCGCTCAAGGGCGACCGTGTGGAGGCGTATTCCGCCGGCATCGAGACGCACGGCCTGGACCCAACCGCCGTCAAGGTCATGGCCGAGGCCGGCGTGGACATCTCCGGCCAGCGATCCAAGAAGGCCGACGAGTTGAAGGACGTGCCGTTTGATTACGTAGTCACCGTGTGCGGCCATGCGAATGAAACATGCCCCGCGTGGCTTGGCCGCAAGACCAAGGTGGTCCACGTCGGCTTCGACGACCCGCCGAAGCTGGCCAAGTCCGCCAAGTCGCAGCAAGAGGCCCTCGGACACTACCGCCGCGTGCGGGACGAGATCAGGGCGTTGGTCGAGCGTCTGCCAGAAGCGCTGCTGACGCAGGAAGAGAAAGGGGCGAACCGCAGATGAGTGAGGGAATAGCCAAGAGACTGTCGTTCCTGGACCGCTTCCTGACGCTGTGGATCTTCCTGGCCATGGCCGTCGGGGTGCTGCTGGGCTACGCCGCGCCGGCCGTGGGTGACTGGATCGGTTCGCTGAAGCCCGAAGGCACGCAAACGAGCATTCCCATAGCGATCGGCCTGATCCTGATGATGTACCCGCCGCTGGCCAAGGTGAAGTACGAGGAACTCGGCGACGTCTTCCGCAACTACAAGGTCTTGGGGCTGTCGCTGGTCCAGAACTGGATCATCGGCCCGATCCTGATGTTCCTCCTTGCCGTCGCCTTCCTGAGCGGCCAGCCGGAGTTCATGGTCGGCCTGATCATGATCGGCCTGGCCAGGTGCATTGCGATGGTGATCGTCTGGAACGACCTGGCCCGCGGCGATACTGAGTACGCGGCCGGGCTGGTCGCCTTCAATTCGATCTTCCAGGTGCTCTTCTACAGCGTCTACGCCTGGCTCTTCATCACGGTCCTGCCGCCGATGCTGGGCCTTCGCGGCGCCGACACGTCCGGCATCACCATCGGCCAGATCGCCTGGAGCGTGTTCATTTACCTGGGCATCCCGTTCCTGGCCGGCATGGTCACCCGCTTCGTCCTGGTCAAGGCCAAGGGTAAGCAGTGGTATCACGGGCGGTTCATCCCGAAGATCAGCCCCATCACCCTCATCGCCCTGCTGTTCACCATCGTGGTGATGTTCTCCATGCAGGGCCGGAAGATCATCGCCAGGCCCGGCGACGTGGTGCTGATCGCCGTGCCGCTGCTGATATACTTCGTGGTGATGTTCATGGTCAGCTTCTGGATGGGCCGCAAGATCGGCGCGGGCTACGCCAGGAGCGCCACGCTGTCCTTCACCGCCGCCAGCAACAACTTCGAACTTGCCATCGCGGTGGCGGTCGGCGTTTTCGGGATCAATCACGGCGCGGCATTCGCGGCCGTCATCGGCCCGCTGGTGGAAGTGCCCGCCCTGATCGGCCTGGTGAACGTCAGCCTTTGGCTGCGCCGGAGATGGTTTGCCCAGGAGCCCGGCGCGACATCCGGATCGCCTTGCCCACAGCCCGCGCGATCGGGCGAAGAAGGAGACCTGCCATGACCAAGAGCAAGCGTTTACGCGAGTTGATCCACCCGGGCGCGGCCTTCATTATGCCGGATGCCTACGACGCCCTCAGCGCCCGCCTCATTGAACGTCTGGGCTTCCAGGCGGTGCAGTGTTCCGGGTTCTCCATCTCCCTGGCGGCCTGTTGCCGACCGGAACCGCTGCTGGGGCTGGAGGAGAACCTGCGCGTCACCCGGCACATCGTCGAGGCGGTTTGCGTGCCTGTGATGGCCGACGGAGAGGACGGTTTCGGCGACGCGTCGCATGTCGGCCAGACGGTCCGCCGCTACATCGAGGTCGGGGCGGCCGGCATGAACATCGAAGACCAGGTCCCGGGGCTGCCAGGCGGGGCAAAGCAGGTGATCGACCGCCAGGCGATGGTGGAC
>Ga0315282_10002735_pt1 | contig 32093 bp, 19 predicted proteins | sample YL17G07_20_MG_FD_203693 | JGI IMG/M metagenome (GOLD analysis project Ga0315282, IMG submission 203693) | Sediment microbial communities from Yellowstone Lake, YNP, Wyoming, USA - YL17G07_20 | ecosystem: Environmental > Aquatic > Freshwater > Lake > Sediment | place: USA: Wyoming | collected...
CCCTTCAGGCCTGATCGCATCGAACCGCGGGCCGTCAGGCGCGAGTTCAAACACTTCCAGCGCCTCAAAACCACCAGAAAAGAATGGAGGGCACAACATGCACTCGTCGCTTAAGGAAGCGCCATTATTGTGTGTCCCCGGAATATCCCAAGTTGTGTGTCCCCGGAATATCCCCACGGGTGCGCATGCGTGTCAACAACAAAAGACATTAGCTGCGCGTGCTTGAGGGGGCGCCCCCACACTTAAGCTGTATGTCCCCGGAATAGCCCCGCATGAGCCCTTATCTTAGTGCCATTGTAACCTGTCCCCAATTTCCTCACACATAAGGCGCGCGTTGAAGAAAAAAGCTACTTAGCGCGAGAGGTACCAGTGAATGGTCCACAAGACGCCCGTCGCAAGCCCGTATGGTACGAGGGCAATGAGGAGGGCGCCCGCGACCTCGCTCGGGTCGGCACCATTCGGCCTACAGGCACCGCGACTAGGAATCCAGTCCCCAATCACATTGGCGAATATCATGAAGAAGTACGTAAGAATGATACCCAGTACGCAGAGAGCCACTTTGCACCACGTCCAAAGGGACGATAGAAGCAGCCACGGCACAGCTTGAAGCACTATGAAGATGGCAAGCGTCGGAATGAAGCGATACGTAGCCCAGTAATCGGCAAATTCCTTACGCGTCGAGATCACGTCGGTGTTGTCGTAGTAGATGGTAGCGCCGCAGTTAGGACAGTAGTTCTCATAGTGCACGTACCCAGGGATGCTTCCGGCTCTGAGGAAGCCCCAACACGCGCTGTCTCTATCGTTTGCGTTGAACACCGACCCACACGCACGGCATCTGGCGGTTATTGTGGCCACACCGTCACTCCTTCCGCTTGCGTCCTTCGAAGAAGACGTGCTCGCTACCGAGATGAATGGCCGATGATGTGAACGCGAGTTAGCCCTCGCTGGCATTTATATGCGAAACATAGAGAGATGTCAAGACCCTTCGGCAATTCCGGGACACACACTAATGGCGCTTCCCTAGGCGCAAACAGTCCGATTTCAGGTTTGCCGCGCGACGTCCTCAAGGGTTACGGTCAGCACGCCGATAACCCATGTAATTACAGAATTCTGGCCCCTCAACGCCGGGGGCCTATTCCGGGGACGCACAACTTATCTCCCCTTGGATCCTCTCTTCGGTCCGGGCTTTCTCTTCTTCAACACCCGGTTGAGCATCCTCTCGACGCGATCCACAAACGCATCGTCCCCCATCGGCCGCCCCGATGCTACATGCCGCCGGATTCGCTTCAACTCCTCTTCCCTGATCCCCTCCCTCAAGAAACCCTTCCACTCCTCGCCATCCATCCTGAACGCTCTACCCTTCACGAGAGCATCCTGTCGCCCCTTCACGTGCGCCGCCGCGCTCGACCATGTCCATTGCTCGGCATATCTCGCCAGCCCCGCTCGCACAGGATTAAGCTCGATGTATCTCAGCACAGCCATCGCCCCTCGATCATCCAAGGGGCACGAAGAGAATCGCCCCTGCCTGAGATAGCCCCTCCAGTTCTCGCGGAAATTGATTCCGCGCGTATACCTGTTGTGCGCGCGGCCTATGCCCAGAGCGAGGCTTTCTTCTTTCTCGGGCACGGCAAGAAGGTGGATGTGATTGTCCATGAGGCAATAGCCCAGATACTTTACTCCGTGCTCGCGGCCGAATTCGGCCAGCAGCCCCAGATACTCCTCCCGGTTGTCATCCGAGAAGAATACCTCCATGCGGCGATTGCCTCGTTGCGCGACGTGGTGCGGAATGCCGGGTACGACGACTCTTGCAAGCCTTGCCATGAGTGGATTTCTACCGCGGGTGCGCATGCGTGTCAACAACAAAAGACATTAGCTGCGCGTGCTTGAGGGGGCGCCCCCACAATTAAGTTGTATGTCCCCGGAATAGCCCCACAATTAAGTTGTATGTCCCCGGAATAGCCTCTATGTCCCCGGAATAGCCTCCCCGGAATAGCCCGTCCCCGGAATAGCCCGTCGCCTACAAGCCCCGCCAGCGACTTAGCGTTTGCCCTGCACGCAGGGGTGGGTCCCTTGCGAAGACGGCCGGACCGTCGTAAAATCGTGTGTCGTCAGGAGACCGGAGAAGACTTATGAAGAGCGTCGCCCAGATGGAGGCGGATATAAGCCACGCCATCGTGTTGTTCGAGAAGCAGTATATGGGGCGGGGGCCGAGCGAGATACGCACGCACATACTTGAGGATCTCGTTATCGTACGCCTTCGCGGGATATTGACGCCCGCGGAACACGACCTTGCCCGCACGGGGGACCTCCTGCGGGGGACACTCCTTATCAAGTCATATCGCACGGAACTCCTCGAAAAGGCGCGTCGGCAGCTCGATGAGATCATCGAAAGCGCCACCGGGGAGAAAGTGACGAGCCTTCACACGGACCTTTCGACGACGACGGGGGAAAGGTTGATAGTATTCACAATCGGGCGGGCCGTTAACGGCTCGGACGGCAAGCGGTAAGCCAAAGTGTGCGACTAATCTTTCTGGCGGGTGTAAGTGCCTGGCGGCGAAGGCACTGTCGGCGTTTGTGGGCCATAGGAACCCATAAGATGATCCGCCGGTGGCAGATCGGGGCGGTCGGGCGCAGCAAGCAGCGCCCCTACGCCTCCTGCCCGCAGACGCCTATACCAGAAAACGCGCTCACGCACAGCCGTATTTCCGTATGCTCTTGGGGCGAAAATCCTTGCGTTGCCGTGTCATATTGCGTAGAATTCGCGGTTCTAATGGCCGTCGGCCCCTGAGGGGGCGGACGTCAAGCCACTCTGGAACTGGTTAAGGTCGGGGACGTCCGAGGGCGTCTCCGGAGATAAGCCAACGCGCACGAGCGCTGTTGGCTTTTTTTGTTGAGGTGATCCGCCGGTGGCGGATCAGGACAGTGACCACTGGTGGGCGAGCCACCAGTGCCACACAGCGTGCTGCGTTGGCAGCACAAAGATCAATAGTGACAGCGAAAGGGGCGGCTGAGGTGGCAGAGGGTTACGAGAAACTCCTGCGGTCTAGGCTCAAGGGCGTCAACTTCAAGAAGCTCATGGAACTGAAGAATCCGATGTTGCACCAGTTCGTAGCCGAGGCTGTCGAGCTGTGCAATCCGGATTCGGTCTTCGTATGCACCGACTCGGACAGAGACCTCAGAAGCACACGCAAGCTTGCGCTGGAGAGCAAGGAAGAGAAGCCGCTGGGCACCAGGGGCCATACCATCCACTTCGACGGCTACAACGACCAGGGGCGCGACAAAGGCAGCACCAAGTACCTTCTGCCGCCGGGAGTCACGCTGGGGCAGCACATCAACTCCACTGACAGGGAAGCGGGCCTCGCGGAGGTCAGGGGGCTTCTCAAGGATTGCATGGCCGGAAGAACGATGATCGTGCGGTTCCTGTCGCTGGGACCGACCAATTCCGAGTTCTCGATATCGGGGGTGCAGGTGACGGATTCGGCGTACGTTGCGCATTGCGAGGACTTGCTGTACCGCGCCGGGTATGAGCAGTTCAAGCGCATCGGAGACGCGCCGGGCTTCTTCCGGGTGATACACTCTTGCGGCCAGGTCGATGAAGACATGGTCAGCGTCAATCCCGACAAGCGGCGGGTGTATATCGACCTCGAAGAGGGGATTGTGTACAGCGCGAACACGCAGTACGCGGGCAATACTGTCGGGTTCAAGAAGCTATCGCTCAGGCTTGCCATACGAAAGGCCGACGCGGAAAAGTGGCTCGCGGAGCATATGTTTGTAATGGGCGCACATGGGCCTAAGGGGCGGGTAACCTACTTCACGGGCGCGTTCCCGAGCTACTGCGGCAAGACGTCGACCGCAATGATACCGGGCGAGACGATTATCGGCGACGACCTCGCGTATCTGCGGCGGATGGATGGCGAGGTCCGAGCTGTGAACGTCGAATCGGGCATTTTCGGGATCATCCAGGGGGTCAACGCGACTGACGACCCGGCCATCTGGAAGGTCATCACGAAGCCCGGGGAGGTCATCTTCTCCAACGTGCTTATCGGCGACGGGATACCGTACTGGACCGGGGACGGCCGAGAGCACCCGAACAAGGGTACGAACTTTTCCGGCGACTGGTATGAAGGGAAGAAGGATGCCGAGGGGCAGGATATCCCCCCGTCTCATCCAAACGCGAGGTACACGCTCAGGCTCAAGGACCTCGATAACCTCGATCCGAGGGCGGAAGACCCCAAGGGCGTCGTGGTCGGCGGGGTGATATACGGCGGGCGCGACGTCGATACCAACCTCCCTCTGCAGGAAGCCTTCGACTGGGAGCACGGCGTCATCACCATGGGCGCGAGCCTTGAGTCACAGACCACCGCGGCGGTCATCGGCAAGGTCGGCGTGCGCAGCTTCCAGCCGATGTCGAATATCGACTTCGTGTCGATCCCCCTCGGCAGGTACATTCAGAATCATCTGGATTTCGTCAAGGGCATAGCAAAGCCGCCCATCATTTTCGGCGTCAACTACTTCATCTGCGAGATGATCCCCAAGAAGGACAAGTACGTGTGGATCAAGTGGATGGAGCTGCGCGCAAACGGAGACGTGGGCTGCATCAGGATACCTACGGGGTGCATCCCCAGGTACGAGGACCTGAAACCTCTCTTCAAGCAGGTCATCGATTTCGATTACACCGAGGCTCAGTACGCGGAGCAGTTCAAGCTGCGAGTCGTAGAGAATATCGCGAAGATTGACCGCATCGAAAACATCTACCGCACGCAGGTGGCAGACACGCCGCAGAGGCTATTCGAAGTGCTGGCGGCGCAGCGCAGGCGGCTGACGGACGCGCAGACAGTTCACGGTGACTACATTTCTCCCCTCGTCTTTGCCAAGCAGACGAGGTAGCAGTCCAAGCGGAGCGGGCCGGGGGCCGGAAGAATCCTTCCGGCCCCTTCCCTTTTCATATCGCGAAAGCATGTGTGGAACCGCATGCCGGTGAAGCATGTCCCGAAATCAGCCCCTTGGATAGAACGACAACACTTGCGCAGCGTCAACGCGTGGAGGCGCCATGATCACTTTACGCAAGCCGGACGAGATATACCGCGCGGGGGGCGAGATCGAAAACGGCACGTTCCACGGCAGGTGGCACTTCTCTTTCGACACGTATAGCGATCCGGAGTACACGTCGTTTGGAACGCTGCGCGTGTTCAATGACGATACGCTTTCGCCAGGGGCGGTATGGCCGCTGCACCCGCACAGGGAGATCGAGGTTGTAACTTATTGCGCCGCGGGGGAGTTCCGGCACGCCGACGAGCACGGCAAAGGCGGCGTTCTGAAGAAGGGTTGGGCACAGCACACCACGGTCGGGCGGGGGACGTGGCATTCGGAGATAAATAACCTGCCGGATGCGCCGATGCGGTTCATACAAATGTGGTTCTTGCCCGATGAGCGAGAGTTGGAGCCGTCGGTAGAGCAGAAAACCGTCGAAAAGAAGGAGCGAACCAACCGCCTCCTGACGCTGGTGTCGAACGCCACGCCGGGCGCTCTGCCAATCCATTCGGACGCGCGCGTGTTCTCGAGTTTTCTGGAACGCGGGAGGACGCTCGAGCATGCCCTTGAAGAGGGTCGTGGCGCTTACTTGTACGTGGTCGAGGGCGGGCCAGTGACGGTCGGCGACGCCGTCGCCGGGGCGCTGGGAGCGGTGAAGATCGCCGACGAGCCCGGCATACTGGTCAAGGCGGGCGGAGACTCGGAGTTGCTCCTGGTCGAAGTGGGACTCATTTGACGTTACTTGGCCCCACTCGGCGAAATTGTTTCACGGTGAAACCGTTTGTTTTCACTTTGAAAGCCACCACAAGCTTTTATCAGTCTCTCGTCTGTCAAGCAGCGGCGCGTCGTCTCCATAACCCATTGCCCCTTATACACATACGTTCAACAGAACACACACGCAGCGCAGGAGCAGCCCTTGGCACAAGGTTTGCGAAAGACATGCGGAGCACCGAGCGGCCCGTCGGGAAATCCACCAGACAGTCCGCGGAGTGGTCGCTGGTCTGAGGAAAGAGGATTACTGGAACCGGCAGCGACAGGTCCGCGATAATGGCGTCCACTTGCGCATAGACGCCACAATCCTGGCTCTGTTGATGTGCCCTGCCGAGCGATCTGCTTATCCGCGTTTTCACGCCTCTCTTCACTCAGTCCTGACGCAACGGTGTATTGTGAGAGCTTGGGCGCCGCGGGCGTGTGTCCTGACGGCGATTGTTGGTTGACAAGATGAACCAGAGGGACTATTTGAACGAACTGGGTACACTGCTGCGTCAACGGCCTCAGGTGGTGTCGACCTTCTGAGGCCGTTGCGCTTTTGTGCCAGAACTGCGCCATTGGCCTCTGCGGAGGCAAAGCATCGCAAGGTGATCCGCCAATGGCGGATCAAGACAGTGGGCGACTCGCCGAGTCACCCCTATCGATGCAGGGGCAGCAAGCAACGGCCCTACGCAGACGACCCCAGACGCCAACGCCACAGAACGTGGTCACACACTCAGAACCCGTCGGCATACGCCGGCTCAAGCCGCGGCGAGGCCGCAGCGCATAAGACGCCGGCTTTGCGATCTATGCTTGCGGCAAGCGTATTTCCGCCTGCCCACTCCCCTGCCGTGTCCACTAAATGGCCTCTCGACGCAAGCTCATCCCTTACGGGAGCGCCTATGCGCCCCTCGATGTGGAGCGAACCCGGCTCGGCCTTGCGCGGGTAGAAGGACGAGGGGAAGTGGTTGGTCCAGAACGTCGGCGCCTCCACGGCTTCCTGAAGGGACATGCCGAATTCGACTACGTTGAGGAAGAACTGGAGCGCCCACTGATCCTGAGCGTCGCCGCCGGGGCTCCCGAAGACAAGCCACGGCTCGTTTCCGCGGGTCGCCATTGAGGGCGTGAGCGTGGAGCGGGGACGCTTGCCAGGGGCGAGGGCGTTCGGGTGCCCCTCCACGAGGCTGAACATCTGGCCGCGCGTGCCAAGGGGGAAGCCCAGCCCCGGTATCACCGGCGAAGACGGCAGCCAGCCGCCGCTGGGGGTCGCGGAAACCATATTGCCGGCGGCGTCGATGACTTCGAGCTTGGTCGTGTCGGACACATGGGCCTTGCCCTTTTCGAAAACCGCGTTCACATCTGCGACAGAGAGGGCTTTCACGTGGGGCATGCCGCCTGGGCGCAAGAGCATGGATGCTGTTCTGGGATCAACGAGGCCGCGGCGCTCATGCGCGTAGTCCTTGCACAGGAGGCGGTCCCACGGCATTTCCACAAAGTCGGGGTCGCCGTAGAAGAACTCCCGGTCGGCATAGGCGAGCTTCGCGCACTCGACGATCGTGTGGATGTAGTCGGCGGAGTTGTGGCCCATCGAGGCGAGATCGAAGTATTCGAGCGTATTCAAGGCCTGAAGGAGCACGGGACCCTGGGTCCAGCTCGAGCACTTGTGAACGTCGATGCCGCGATATGTGGCCGTGACGGGCTCTTCGACCTTGGGCTTATATCTGGCGAAGTCGTCAACGGTCAGAAGCCCGGCGTGCGCTTTGCCGGAGGCGTCCAGGATCTCGGTCTTGCCGGCGAATTCCACGATTCGTTCGGCGATCCATCCGCGGTAGAACTCGTCATAGGCCGCGCGCAGGCCCTTCAGGCGCTGCTTGTGGCGGCCTTCGGCCTTGATGAGGCGCTTCATGGTCGCGCCCCAATCGCCCTGCTTGAAGACCGCGCCGGAGCGTGGAGGCTCGTTACTAACCAGCCAGTTCGCGGCGGAGGACGGCCATTCCCGCCGGAACCGGTCCGCGCTTGCCGTAATGCTGCTGCAGAGGTGGTCGTACATGGGGAAACCGTTTTCGGCGAGGTCAACGGCAGGCGAAAGGACATCGGCGAGGCGCATGGTGCCGAAGCGCTCCAGAAGGAGGATCCAGCTCGCGACCGCCGGGGGCACCACGGCGGGGAGGAAACCGTCGCCGGGAATTATGGTTACTCCCATTTCTTTGAAGCGCTTCAGCGTTGCGGCTGCGGGCGCAACGCCGTGGCCGCTGAGGGCGCTGACATGCCTATCGCGCGCGGAGTAGATGAGCATCGGCACTTCGCCGCAGATGCCGTTCTGGTGGGGCTTGGTGACCGTGAGTGCGAACCCCACGGCCGCCGCGGCGTCCATGGCGTTGCCGCCCCGTCTCAGGATGTCGATACCAATCCCCGTCGCCAGGTAATGCCCCGATGAGACCACGCCGTGCGTGGCCATGATCATGGGACGACCGCCTTTGGAGCCTGTTGAGTTAGCCGGCATAGTTGAGCCTTTCTGACGATGTCTGCACTGCAACTTGCTGGTGGCAGAGCCACCAGTTGTCAAAGCGATATTATTGTGGTAGCCACGCTGATTTCAAACGCAAAACGACGGTGGGAGACTGCTACTCCCACTCGATCGTCGCCGGGGGCTTGGAGGAAATGTCGTAAACGACGCGGTTGACGCCCTTTACCTCGTTGATGATGCGCGAGGAGAGGCGAGCGAGGATGTCGTAGGGGAGGCGGACCCAGTCGGCGGTCATGGCGTCTTCGGATTCGACTGCGCGGATGGCAACGACGTTTTCGTACGTGCGCTCGTCGCCCATGACGCCGACGGTCGCGACGGGGAGAAGCACAGCAAACGACTGCCAGATGCGTTCGTAGAGGCCGGCGGCGCGGATTTCCTCCTCAACGATGACGTCGGCGTTTCTGAGGATATCGAGACGCTCTCTGGTGACCGCGCCAAGGACACGCACGGCGAGCCCGGGGCCGGGGAACGGCTGGCGCCAGACCATCTCGCGCGGCAGGCCGAGACGCTCGCCCACGCGGCGCACTTCGTCCTTGAAGAGGTCGCGAAGCGGCTCTACGAGCTCAAAGCCCAGCTCCTCCGGCAGGCCGCCAACATTGTGATGGCTCTTTATCACGGCAGACGGCCCCCCCTTGGCAGAGACGCTTTCGATGACGTCGGGGTAAATCGTTCCCTGCGCAAGGAAATGCGCGCCTTCTATCGACCTGGCAACGCGCTTGAACGTTTCGATAAACTCCGAACCGATGATCTTGCGCTTCTGTTCGGGCTCGGTAACGTTCTGGAGGCGCGAGAGAAAGTCCTTCTCGGCGTCGACGTAGACGAGATTCAGGCCGAAATGCTTTTCGAAAGTCTCCCGCACGCGGCGGCCTTCGTCTTTGCGATTCAAGCCGTGGTCGACGAATATGCAGGTCACCCGCTCGCCGATCGCGCGGTTGACGAGCACCGCGAGTACAGACGAATCCACGCCGCCCGAAAGCCCCAGGACCACTCTGCCGTCGCCCACCTGGCGACGGATCCGGGTGATCGCGTCTTCGATGAAATCCTCCATCCTCCAATCACCCTTGCAGCCGCAGATACTGTAGAGGAAATTGTGGAATATCTGCTTTCCGTTCTCGGTGTGGGTCACTTCCGGGTGGAACTGGACCCCCCAGAACGGCTTGGCGCGATGCTTGACGCCGGCGAAGGGGCACGAAGGCGTAGCGATGAGCGGCAGGAAGTCTCCGGGAAGCGTGTTTACGGCGTCGCCGTGGCTCATCCAGACGGTGAACTCATTGGGGAGATCGCTGGATAGAGGCGAGGGAGCGACAACCTTCGCGCGCGTCCTGCCAAACTCGCGCCCTTCCCCCGCCGACCGCACATCGGCGCCAAGGGCATAAGCGCCCCACTGCATTCCGTAGCATATGCCGAGGACGGGAATGCCGAGATCGAAGAGCCCGGGGTCGCCGAGAGGCGCGCCTTGTGCGTAAACGCTTGCGGGGCCGCCGGTGAGGATGATGCCTTTCGGGGCGATCTTCGCGATCTCGGCCGCGGTGATGCTGTATGGGACCATCCGGCAGTACACGTTCGCTTCGCGGACGCGACGGGCGATCAGCTGGTTGTACTGCGCCCCGAAGTCGAGGACGAGGATGAGTTCCCCCGGTGCCGCCATCTCAACTCTCTTCGTCAAAGGTCATTCGGTAGTTCGGCGCTTCCTTGGTCACGACTATGTCGTGCGGGTGACTCTCACGGATGCCGGCCGCGGAGACCATAATGAACCGTGCCTTGGAGCGCAGATCGTCAATCGTCGCCGCTCCGCAATATCCCATGCCGGCACGCAGGCCGCCCACTAGCTGGTAGACGAAGTCGGAGAGCGGCCCCTTGTAGGGCACGCGCCCTTCAACGCCTTCGGGCACAAGCTTGTCGCGGCTGGCCTGGGGATACCGGTCCGAGCCGGCGACCATGGCGCCGAGGGATCCCATGCCGCGCGCCATTTTGAAAGAGCGGCCTTTATGGAGGATTATTTCGCCGGGGCTCTCCGCGAGCCCGGCAAAGAGCGTGCCTATCATGACGCAGTTGGCGCCTGCCGCAAGCGCCTTCGTGATGTCACCGGATTGGGTGACGCCGCCGTCGGCGACAATCGGTTTGTTGACTCGGGCGGCCGCGGCTGCGCACTCCATTATGGCGGAGATCTGCGGTACGCCCACGCCGGAGATGACGCGGGTCGTGCAGATGGCGCCGGGGCCGATGCCGACCTTCACGGCGTCGGCGCCCGCGTCGAAAAGGGCCTTGGCGCCGTCGCCAGTGGCGATGTTGCCCGCGATAAGGTCTATCTTCCACTTGGATTTGATGCGCTTGACGGCCTCGATTACGCCTTTGGAGTGGCCGTGGGCCGTATCGACAACGATGACGTCCACGTCGTTGTTTACAAGCGCCTCGACGCGGGCATCGTCGTTCACGCCGACCGCGGCGCCCACCCTCAGGCGTCCGCGGCTGTCCTTGCAGGCGTTGGGGTAGGCGGCAATCTTGTTTATGTCCTTGATCGTGATAAGGCCGACCAGGTTGAAGTCCTTGTCGACGAGAAGCAGTTTCTCGACCTTGCGCTTGTGAAGGATATCCTTGGCCTGGTCGAGCGTTGTATCCGGCGGCGCCGTAATAAGATGGTCCTTCGTCATTACAGAGCTGACGGGCGAATCATCGGCCCGCTGGAAACGCAAATCGCGGTTGGTGAGAATGCCGACGAGTCTGCGCCCTTCGACTATCGGTACGCCGGAGATATTATACTGCTCCATCATGCGGCGGGCGGTGCCGACGTCGGCGGTCGGCGGAAGCGTGACGGGATCGGTGATGACGCCGTTTTCGCTGCGCTTGACCTTGCGGACTTCGGCCGCCTGCGTCTCGATGGAGAGGTTCTTGTGGATGATGCCGAGACCGCCCTCCTGCGCAAGCGCAATCGCGAGAGCCGACTCCGTTACGGTATCCATCGCAGCCGAGAGAATCGGGATGTTGAGAGCAATGTTATTAGTCACACGGGTAGCAGTCGACACGCCCTTTGGGACTACCTCGCTGTACGCAGGCACCAGAAGGACGTCGTCGAAAGTAATCGCGTTGCCGGAGACCTTTGTGTGGAAGTTAAAGCGTTCGGGCATCTTCTTCCTCCGTGGGAGGGCGCCGTGGTGGTGTTCTGGTAAAAAGAGATATGATACGCGAAAAGAGGTGGCATTTCAAGGAGTTGGACGGATTTTGGCTCGAAGGCCAACCACGAACGCCGAAAGCGATCAGCACCGGCAAGGAAAATGAAGCCGGGCGATGAAAGCGCCCGGCTTCATGGGCTACAACTCGCTCCTGGAGAAGCTACTCCTCCTCCAGCCGCCCGTAGACGATCTCACTTGACGGCGCATGGCGGGTAAGCTCCTCGTTTTGCTTGCACTTGAGGCACATGACGGCATAAGGCAGGGCCTTCAGGCGAGGGGCTTCTATCTGCCCGCCGCACTCCTCGCAGATCCCGTAAGTGCCGTTTGATATCTTGTCGAGCGCGACGTTGATAAAGCGGAGCTCCTCCGCTTCGCGCTCCGCGATGGAGTAACTGCTGTCGATCTCCAGATCGAACGAGGCGTCATCGGCGCGATCACCGACCGGTTTCTCGCCCGCATCCGAGCTTGTTGCAGTGAGCCGATTGAGCTTTGCGAGCAGTTCCTCCCTGCGCTGCATCAGTTCCTTCTTGACTGGGCGAAGGTCGGGCTTTTTACCTTTTCTCACAGGTGTCTCCTTGTCCGTCTTTCTCGTTGCTGTCAGCCTTGTGGATGGCGGAGAGGTCTTCCTTTTCGTCTCGACCGGACGCGCGGCGGCACGCTTGATCGCCTTTTTCGCACCGGCTCGCGCCTTGCCGCCGGGGCGCTTCGCGCCGTCCGGTCGGGCTTTGGACCTGGCGCTGATCTTCCTGGCGGCCTTTGGAGCACGGACTGCCGCACTAACTTTCGCCTTGCGGCCGGATGAACGGGCCGATGCGGATTTCGCACCCTTAGCGCTTCTTGCAGCGGATCGTTTCGCCTCCCCCTTACGGCTCTTTCTGGCTGTCGCCATCTGCGCGTCTCCGGTACACGGTTGTGCGGAAATTCCACAAGCTCTCAAAAGCACGCCTTGCGGCGTGTGGGTACCGAAAAGTATGTCTTTCAAAGCAGCCGTCGAATCCAAATACACAATGAAGCGCGCGGGATTATACTCACTTAGCTTTCAGACGAAAGGAAAATCCTTCCAATTACGTCGTATCAGAAATCGAGCCGGGCAATCCTGCCGGCGTCGAAGCCAATAAGTCCCTCCTTACGCATTCCAAAAAGTACCGAGTCCAGGACTTCGGGGGCGATTGGCTCGCTTAGCGATATAGCGACGGCGTCGCCGATTTCGCCGGGCAAGCGAGGACCTGCTTGGAGCGCCTTGAGGACCGCGGTCTCCACCATGTATTCGGGGCGAGCCTGGTCCTTGAGGCTGCACCCGTGCATTTTCCAGAGCACAAGACATAGGCGTTCCAGCAGCGGTTCCATTGACTTTCGGCCGCGACCGTATACGCCGGTCTTGTTCTCGGTGCCCGAATTGCGCGCGAACACGGCGGCAACGAGTTCATCGCTTTCGCCGAAAAGACCTACGTACAGCATGTCAGGCTCATCATTTTTCTCGACAACGCGCCACGTTGCGAAGGAGTGTCCCTTCTCCTCTTCGAGCGCCTTAGAGATCGTACGCAGATCCTCGTCCCAGGCACTGCTTCCCGGAAAGAAAAGAGCCTTGTTCACGTTGTAAGTATAGCGCGTGACAAAAGCTCCCTGGGGGAACGGCCGGGCGAGCTCAGCCGGCGAAAGGCCAAGCTTCACCGATGCGATAAGAGCCGTGAGCGACGTGAGAAGACCGTTGCCCGCGAGAACCGCCCCTGACGCGCCGTCAGGCGCGGCTATATATACGGGCCAGAGGACGTGGCCGCTAACTTCCTCGCCAAGAGCCATGCGACGCCCGTCGCGAAAACCTTTCACAAGCCATTTGTCGCCTACGGCGGTAATCTCTGTCGCAAGGGCAAGTGTCGCGTGAGCTTCGTTGAATACGACCAGATCACTTTCCACGGAGCCGACGAAATGATACTGCGGCGCGTCGGCGTCGCTGATCGCTTTCGACTCGCGCAGCCACCGAGCGATCACAAAAGCCTCGGCGTCGCCGTCGACAATGAGCGCTTCCTCTCCGCCGGGAGCCACAACGAGGTAGCCCCGGTCGCCGTCGCCGTCCATTATGAGGCCATAGACAGGCCTGCCGGTGTCTTTTGCCCGTGCGAGTATCCCGGCTACCGAGGCAAGGGCCGGCGAGCCGCCGGCCTCCTCCGCGGTTATTTTTCTGCGCCCTTCGAGTTCCGCAACGCCTCCCCCCTGGTTGATATTGGAGCCGAGAGGAGCGTCATTCACCGACGTCACCGTCAGACCGAGACCTTCAAACACCCTCCTGCCAACTCTCGTAAACGCACCGTTTGCGGGATCGAAGACAATGTGGAGGCCGTCGAGCGCCTCCTTCGAGCCGGGCGGCAGATTGGCGACAACGAAATCGGCAAACGCATCTACGGCAGGCGTGCCGTCTTCCACCCTGCCCCCCGTGACGACCTTGAAGCCTTCAGCCGCCGCGATATAAGCGTAAGCAGACAATGCGTAGTCGCCACAGGGGCCTTCCGGCAGCGCCTTATAGCCGTCGATGAAGAATTTCACGCCGTTCTGGCTCGAAGGGTTGTGGCTTGCCGTAAGAGCAACCCCAAGCCTGGCTCCCAGATGAACCTGGGCGAACGGCACCGCCGGAGTAGGGGCAACGCCAAGATCCATGACCGTGAGCCCTGCGGCGCAGAGCCCTGACTTCATCGCGGCATAGAACCTGCCGCCGGTTGCTGCGTCGCGGCCGTCCTCGGCGGCTACAACCCGGTCCGCCCCTTTCAAAAGGCCGGCGTAACGCGCCATCGTGCCGAAGGCATAGCAGAGGACCTCAACAAGCACGGGAGTGATCTCTCCCGTGCGGCCGAAGTGAAGCACGGGATTTCCCTCTGAAGCGAGGGCCACCGGACCCCGCAGCCCGTCGGTCCCGTGCAGCCTGAGACGGCCCTGGATCAGAGATCGTCGGATCGCGTCGTTGTCGTAGGGCTTCCCGAGAGCGGCGTAGGCACTCGCAGCCTTGTCAACGTCGATAACGGCCGCCCCTTGGAGGGACCTCAGGACGCCCGCGCTCAATGCCCTGCCGAGGATCTGGATGCCGCGGTCGCCGAGGGCCGAGATATTGAGCGGCCCGAGCTCCGGGTCGTACAAGGGGCCGCCTTCGGGGAACGAGCCGATGAGCACTATGCCGCGGTCTTTAAGAGCATCGAGCTCACCTCGGACCCTGTCCATGTAGGCTGCTATATCTTCTGTTTCTTTTCTCTTGATCATACTGTCCGCATAATGGCAGTTGGTCCTCTTTTGGCGCGGCGTATTATACGGAAATGGCAACTCAGGGCAATGCATAGAGCCTATCCAAATAACCCTCGTGAGCGGCGTTGCGAGCGCCCGCGGGCCGGATGCAAGGAGCGACGACGATGGCTTATCCAGAGATAAGTCGAGGAGGAGCGACACAGCAGTCGGCCCGTGGCCGCCGCAACCCGAAGGGACGCAAGCGATATACTTCGCATTGCTTTGTCGCTCGTCGTGGAGCGTGTATCGAACACGCCTTCCTCCTCGCTTCGCGCACTGCTCGCATCTCGCGGCGTCGCCGCCACGATGGTTATTCGGATAGGCTCTCAGGAGAGCATCGCGATTTTGCTTGAACACTGTGACGCGCTCCTTAACCTCTATGCACAGCACAATCGGCAAAGAGGAGGCCAACAATGGAGAAAAACGCGGCTGGAAAGAAAGTCTTTTACGTCGACTACACGTGGAAAGAGCTGGATGCTCTGGACCGCTCGCGGGTGACGCTTGTTTTGCCTACGGGAGCAACGGAAGCGCACGGAGCGCATTTGACAATGGCGTGCGACTCGAAGGCGGCCGAGGAGCTTGCACTCCGCGCGGCCAAGCAGGTCGAAAACGCACTAGTGCTACCCGCCCTGTGGTATTCGCCGGCGCTGGATATCGCCAACTACACCGGCACAATAAGCATCAAGCCGTCGAATTTCATCAACTACGTCATAGATATCTTCGAGGCGCTGTATCGTCACGGCTTCCACAAGCTCGTAGTCGCCAATGTCCACGGCGGGGCCAAGACCCCTCTCGACGTCGCGATACGGGAGTTCCATTCCAGGATGGCTACGCGCGACAAAGGCTATAGCGACGACTTCTTCCTGCACCTGCACAACTTCTACGCTCCAGTGACCGGTTATCTCAACACGCTGGCCGAAGGCAAAGACTGGGGCCATGCGTGTGAGATGGAAACATCGCTCGACCTATACCTCTATCCCGAACGCGTATACCCTGAAAGATACGTGGAGGACTACATTCCCTGGGAGAAGGGTTTCGAGTGGTACATCGGCGACATGCGCGCGGTCAACAAGTCGGCCATTCACGGCGATCCCACAAAGGCAAGCGCTGAAAAGGGCGAGAAGATTGCGAACGCGATCATTGCGGCGTTCGTTGACATATTGCGGCGTTTGTAGATCCACGGCATACCACTTGTCTGCGCCGCTGCTGCGCTAAGGCCTGGTTCACAACCGCTACTTCCCCGTGCTTTCCACGGCGGTGCTTTCGACGGTCGCAGTACTCTCAACACTCGCAAAGGCCGACGCGCCAAGCGGCGACTTCGCCGCCACCTCCTTAAGCGTTTCCGTCGCGAGGGGGAACAGCTTCTCGATGAACCACTTATTCTGCAGGTCCGCTACGAACCAGACGTAGATGAGACCGTCTTCGACCTCGCTTCCGGCTTTCGGGTCGCTCGGGTGCGGCGAGCGAGGATCGCCGGCGAAGATGGTGAATGAGCCGGGAAATGTCTTCAGGCGCGCGGTCTTGGCGGCATCGTTGATGTCCAGTGCCTCATAGTTCATCTGGAGCACGCCGGAAGCGCCGTTCTTATCAGCGATGATGGCAGCCGGAGTCACGTTCCTCGCCTCGCGGAACTCGAAATTGAGGGGCTTGAGCTTCTCACGAAGGTTCGCCTCAATCGCCTGGACGTACGTGCGATACGCCTTCTCGCGCCAGCCTTCGGGCTTGACAACTATTTCCGTCGTCTTGGAGGTAACGGTTCCAATGAGCTGATCGGAGGACGGCAGCATCTCCGAAGATCCATACATCTCACGTGAGACGGTGTATGATGCAGTGATGACGAGGGTCCCAAGAGGCAATTCGCCGGGGATATTCAGCTTTTCGGTGCCCGTTATGCACAGGGGACCGTTGGATGTGACGCCGGGGATGCTGACCTTGCCGCCCGGCTTGCCGCTTGTCGTCTCGACGATCATCCGACCTTTGTCGTCGGCAACCTTCCACGTGAGGGGCAGCGCGAGAACGGGGCTTGCGGCCCGCTGGATGAGGACAACCGCGCCGGAGTTCATGTTGGCAAGCGAATAGGCGACTTCAACTGTATCGCCAGGCTCCAGGACTTTCTGGGTAGACATGATCCCCAAGTCAAGGTTCGCAGCGATATCGGGCGCTTTCGTCGCCGGAGTTTCGGCGGCAGCCGCATACGCGCCAGAGATAGGTAGAGACAACGCCAAGGTTGCCAGACCAGAAAGCATCGCGCTTCTCATACTCGCCTCCCACGGAGATCCCGAATTTGCCATGGCGACAAGACCGCCGCCCAGTCGTCTACAATTCGAATATCTTCCCCTCGCGAAACTCGGTCCACGCCGGCTCGAACGCGATATTACGGTCCGGAATCGGCCGGACGGGGATGTCCCAGAGGTCGAACAGGTCCTCCGCATCGCTGTTGTAGCGCGCCGAAAGGACGATTCTTCTCAGTTCTTCGTTCTCTTTCTTGAACCGATACGGCTCGCCGGTCGCAGGATCTACGAGCGCCGGGTGCATCGTCTCGCCCGCATCATCGAGGATACAGTGGCTACCGCGCGACCCGACGCGGCGCTCGAACATGCCGCAGACGGCCTTGAGCATCGCAACCGAGGTCAACAACTGCTGAATCGTGGCGACGGCAGCGGGCAGGTCACGCGGCCCGGCGACCTTGAGTCCCTCGTCGACGCATTTCCTGTACTGCGCCTTCGTCTCGGCAAGCGCCACCTCAGCGCCGCTGCGGCCGCGCAGGTGTGCGCCGTATCTGGTCATGCGGACGGCCAGATCGCGCAGCGCTTCGGCAGGAGTACCTTTCGCCGATTTGCCCTTAGCAAGCATGTCATTGAGGGACACAACCACGTCAGCGACGCTCTTCTTGAGTTCCGACGCTGTGGAACCGAGCCTCGGTTTCGATGCGCCATACACATTGGCGATGTACTCGGCCGTACGGATCCCCCCCACCTGCCCGGCGTTAAGCGCGGAACCGCCGGGGCGCTTGACGCCGTGTGTCCCTGCCATCTCCCCAATGACGAATGTATGAGGCAGGCTCGACTCCCACCACTTGTTGACGGCGAACCCGCCGTTATGGTGCTGCGCGCAGACGGCTACTTCGAGCGGCTCCCTGTACAAGTCTATGCCGTTCTCGGCGTATATCTCGATCGCGGGCGTGTTCATGTGCGCGAGACGGTCAATCGGCTTGGCCTGCATCGCGCCGGTCTTGACGAGATAATCGAGAGCCTCTGGTTTCAGCGCTTTCATGTCGAACTTCGCCCAGCCGTCCTTGCCGATAGGGTTGGTCAGGAAATCCATCCAGACTCGCCTGCCGTGCACGACGCGTTCCTGGTGAACCGCCATGTCCACAAGCGACGACTGCTGGTTGGTGATGCGCTGCGCGTCGAACGGCCACTGGTAGCCTTTGAGGAAGATATTGGTCGCCATCGCCGGCATGTCGTCGAAATACTCGGTCAGGAACTCACGCCCATCGCGGCCGTTGGCGTCAGTGCTGAAAATCCGCGGAATGACCTGCATGTACGTGCCGGACACGTTCCAGCGGAATTTCGTCGAAGCGAGTCCGTATTGCGATTCGGTAAGATTGCAGGCAACGAGGCCCGCTTTGAATGCCGCGCCGTGGATGCCCACCTGGCCGCGCGGGTAGACCGTGTCGGCATAGATCTCGCCGGGGCCGCCGGCTGCGAGAACCCAGTTCTCGGCCACGAACACTTGAAGCCCCAAGTCGCTTTTCGACACGCGCGAACGGTCGATTGTGACCATGGCGCTTATCCGCTTCCGGTCCCCCTTCCCTTCCGTAATGAACTCCATGACCGACTGCCTGTCGACAATCTCCACGCCATATCTGCGCGCCTTCGCCTCGAGCCCCTGGGCCATGAATCTCGAGGTCTTGGGGCCCGCAGACGTCGCGCGCTCGTATGGGTCATGGTCGGTCTTGTAGCCGATGAACGCGCCGTTGGGGTCGTGCGGGAAAGGAACGGCAACCTCGACCAGATGGTAGAACCCGCGTAAGGAGCCGATGCCTTCAGCCAGAGCGTTGTCGCCGTGGCAGCAGCCGAAGGCCGTAAGCGTCTTGGCGAAGTCCTCGGCGGTATCCGGAACGCGCGGGCTCGTGCCCATTTTGTAGTACGTCTGTTTGTCGGAGCCGCTCATGCGCGAAGCGCCCAGGCCGAGGCCTCCGGTGACAACGAGGACGTTCTGCTCGGGGTTCCTGACGCCCTTGGCGCGCCAGAACTCGACAAGCTTCACGGCGCAGTTCATGCCCGCCGCGCCGGCGCCGACGATGATGGTATTAGCGCCAATAACCGGAATGGTCCTGCCTTTGATCTTAAGCGATGTTCTCTGCATTGACGGTTCCTTATTCAAGTGGAGGACCTATGCGGTTACAGTATCCTCAGGTGGTAGCCGCCGTCGACGTTAATGACTTCGCCGGTCGAAAAGGCAAGGTCACCGCGCACACAGGCAGCGACGGCCTTGGCAATGTCCTGGGGCTGGCCCCAACGCTTGATAGGCGTAATGCCTTCGGCGATGAGCTTGTCGTACTTGTCCTTGACCGTCGCGGTCATGTCGGTCTGGATGATGCCGGGGCGCATCTCATAGACGCCGATGCCGAACTCGGCAAGGCGCGCAGCCCAGAGCTTGGTCGCCATGGACACTCCGGCCTTGGAAAGGCAGTACTCGCCGCGGCCGACGCTCGCGGTGTACGCGCTCATGGACGAGATATTAACTATGGTCATCCACGCGTCGGGACGCTCCTTCTTCTGGGCGATCATCCAGTTGGCAGCGGCCTGGGTCAGGAAGTACGGCCCCTTCAGGTTGATCGTCATGACGCGGTCATAGCTCTCCTCGGTCGCTTCAAGGATGTCGGCTCTGACCTTTGGCGCGACGCCGGCGTTGTTGACGAGGCAGTCGAGGCGGCCAAACGTCTTATCGATCTGCGCGAGGGCAGCCTTGCGATCTTCGGCTCTGGTCACGTCGCCGGAGATTGACAGCCCCTTGTGACCGGCGGCCCCGATCGCCTTGACCGTATCGGTCGAGTCAATCACATCGAAGACGGCCACGTCATAGCCGTTTTTCGCCAATTCGACCGCGATAGCCGCGCCGATGCCCCTCGCGGCTCCCGTCACAAGCGCTACTGGTGACTTTGTCATGCGAAACCCCCTTGAGGTGTAGTCCTGTTTCAGCGCCGTGATTATCACGGAGAAAAGGAAGACTGTCAAGGCCGGAAATCGGCATGTTTGGCGACCGCGTTAGCGGTTGCCGTTTGCATACCTTCGGCCGTTGGAATAGCCGCCGCTTGCGGGAGCGCTGTGGCCGTTTCCGCCGCCGTTTCCGTTGGAGAAGACGACATGCCCCTCGCCGAACGCCGCTTCGCACTCGTCGACAAGCCCCTTGGAAACCGCCACGCAGTATGGCGCGCCGGCCTGGACGATTACGCGCGCTTCGGGCGTGGTGAGGCGGAAGAATACGGGCACGCGGCCCGGGTGCTTCTTGATGATGCCCATTGCGCGTTTGATCGCCTCGTCCACGGGTCCGCCGGGCGGCAGCTCCACCAGCATTCGTCGGGCCAGCTTCTCGTCGGCTTCTTCGATCGGGATGACTTCGCTGGCCCTTATGCCGGGCGTTTCGCCGGAGCGGTCAGCGCGGCCTTTGAGGATGACGATCCGGTCGTTGATAATGAGGTCCCTGAACGTGCGGTACTCGTTGGGAAACATCACGGCGGGCGCGGTCCCCGCGAGGGTCTCGAGCGCAAACCGCGCCATCTGCTCGCCCGCGTTCTTGCCCTTCTTTGTAACAATCGCTTTCACGCCGGCGATCGCTCCGCCAATCGTCACCTCAGCGCCGTCGGGAAGCGCCGCAAGGCCCGCGACGGTCGTATTCGAATACCTGTTGATGACCGCTTCCTGGTCCACGAGCGGGTGGCTTGTGAGGTAGAAACCGATTACCTCCTTTTCCTGCGCCGCGAGGACCGGCTCAGGCAGCTCCGCTATATCTGGGAGTTTCGTATCGCCTGCCTTCTCGGCGAAGCCGCTTACGGCACTGAAGAATGTCGCCTGCCCCGCGCGCATGTCCGCCTGAGCGCTGCCGGCGGCCTCGATGGCGTCGGCTGCCACCGCGGCAAGCTGCGAGCGTTTCGCTCCGAAGCAGTCCAAGGCGCCCGCCTTGATGAGGATTTCGAGCGTAGACTTCGTGAATTGATGGATGTCCACGTTTTCCGCCAGGTGGAATACGGAGCGGAACTCGCCGACCTTGGAGCGCGCTTCCACGAGCGCTTCAACGGCCTTGTCGCCCATTCCCTTGAGCGCAGCAAGGCCGTACCTGATGCCCCACTTCCCTTTGTCATTCTTCGCCGGACGGAAATCAGCGAAACCTTCGTTGACATGCGGCGGCATGATCTCGATGCCGAGGCGCTTGGCGTCCTTGACGAACTCAACTAGCTTATCGGTGTCGCCCATTTCGAAGGTCATCGTGGCGGCGAAGAACTCTACAGGATAGTTCGCTTTCAGCCACGCGGTCTGATAGGAGATTAGCGCATACGCGGTCGAGTGAGACTTGTTGAAGCCGTAGCCGCCAAAGAAGGTAATAAGGTCGAAAATGGCGGTCGCGATCTTCTCGTCCACCTTGTTGGCTGTCGCGCCCTTGAGGAACGCTTCGCGGCGGGCCTCGATAACGTCCTGCTTCTTCTTCGAAATGGCCTTGATGCAGGAGTATGAGTCGGACATCGACATGCCGCCCACCTGGTTGAGGATCTGCATCACCTGTTCCTGGAACGCCATGACGCCGTAGGTTTCCTTGAGAATCGGCTCCAGGAGCGGGTGGGCATACTTGATATCGGCCTTGCCGTGCTTGCGCAGGACGAAGTCATCGACCATGCCGCCGCTCAGGGGGCCGGGACGATACAGGGCCTCGATGGCAATGATGTCGGTGAACTTGTCCGGCAGCAGGCGCTTCAGAAGGTCGCGGAAGCCCGATGACTCACATTGAAACACGCCTGCCGACTCGCCCCTCGACAGCAGCTCGTAAGTCTTCTTGTCGTCGAGCGGGATGGCGTCCATGTCGATGCGCTTGCCGTGATCGGCCTCGATCAGGTCGACCGCGCGACGGATAATTGAGAGCGTGCGCAGCCCGAGAAAGTCCATCTTTAGAAGCCCGACCTGCGGGAGTATGTCCATCGGAAACTGCGTGATGCGCTCGCCGTCGGCCGCATAAAGCGGCACGTATTCCTCCAGAGGCTTGTCCGCGATGACGACACCGGCGGCGTGCACGCTCGGATGGCGGGCGATCCCTTCGAGCTTTCGGCCGATCTCGAATAGCCGTGCAACCTGCTGGTCGGCCTTGCAGGACTCTTCCAGGCGCGGCTCTGTCGCGAAGGCCGATTCAAGCGTTGTTCCAAGCGTCGTCGGAATCAGGCCGCAGAGGCGGTTGACCTCCGGAAGCGACACCCCGAGGACGCGCCCCACGTCCCGTACGACGCCCTTGGCGGCCATTGTGCCGAAGGTAATGATCTGGGCGACGTTCCCATGGCCGTATTTGTTCTTTACATAATCGATAACGCGGTCGCGCTTCTCCATGCAGAAGTCGATGTCGATATCCGGCATCTCGCGGCGCTTCTCATCGAGGAATCGCTCGAAGAGGAGGTTGTACTTGAGCGGGTCGATGTTGGTGATGCCGATGCAGTAAGAGACCACGCTTCCTGCCGCGCTGCCGCGCCCGGGACCTACGGGGATGTCGTTCTCCTTCGCGAAGCGCACGAAGTCGCTCACGATGAGAAAATAGCTGGCGAAACCCATCCGGCAGATGGTGTCGAGCTCCTTCTTTAGACGTGCCTTCGACTCGGGAGTCCCTTCACCGTAGCGCCTCTTGAATCCCTTTTCGCACAATACCCTGAGATAGTCCTCGGGGCTCATGCCGTCAGGCGGCTCAAAGCGCGGGAAATGCAGCTCGCCGAATGCGATCTTAAGGTTGCACATCTCGGCAACGCGCGCGGTATTGTCGACGGCTTCCCCGTAGTCCGGGAACAGAGCTCGCATTTCGCTTTCGCTCTTGAAGTAGAACTCCTGCGTCTGGAACCGCATGCGGTTCTCGTCGGACAGGAGTTTGCCGGTGTTTATGCACAGAAGCGCGTCATGCGCCTCGGCGTCTTCGCGATTCACGTAGTGGATGTCGTTTGTCGCGACAAGCGGCAGGCCGAAATCCTTCGCGATGCGAACAAGGCCGGGCAGGATGCGGCGCTGATCGGCGAGCAGATGGTCCTGAATCTCTATGAAAAACTCGCCTTTCGGGAAGAGGCCGCGGTAAAACGCCGCAACCTCGCGCGCGCTATCCTCGTCGTCAATGAGCAGGAAGTGTGCGATCTCGCCGGAAAGACATCCTGACAGGCAAACAATGCCTTCACACTGGCGTGAGAGGACCTCCTTATCGATGCGCGGACGGTAATAGAAGCCTTCGGTGTACGCCGTCGAAGCGAGGCGCATGAGGTTGCGGTAGCCGGTAATGTCCTTGGCGAGAAGCGTCAGATGGTATGCCGCGTCGCCTATGCCCTTGCCTTCCTTTATAAGCCTGCTCTCCGGCGCGACATAGGCTTCATAGCCGACTATAGGCTTTATGCCGGCCTTTGTGGCGACGTCGTAGAACTCGACCGCGCCGAACATATTGCCGTGGTCGGTGAGCGCAAGCGCGGTCATTCCGGCGCTCTTGGCGCTCTCGACAAGGCTTTCGACAGTGGCAGTACAGTCGAGCAGTGAATAGTGGCTATGTGTATGTAAATGGACGAACTTCGCGTCCGTCATTGGTAGTACGCCTCCGATGCGGATCCCAGTACCCTTTTTATCCGCCGGGGCAGCATCCCGCAAGCAAAATCGCATTCCTCTCGCGATGATTTTACCACAAAGTATGGTGGATGGAAGTGGACAGACCACAACAGGAGTGGAATCGCCGAATCACCGCATCTACGTCTCGTGTGAGCGGATCACTTCGAGGGCTTCGGCAGGCGTTGCGACCGTACGAACGGCTTCGCGCACCTCGGAGCTTCCGAAAAGCGAGGCGGTCGCGGCAAGCGTCTGGATGTGCAGGGTCGGCTCGCTCTCAGGCGTCACAAACGCGAAAATGATGTAAACAGGCTCCTCATCGATCGCGCTGAAGTCGACTCCTTCGCGCGAGATCCCGAGGGCGCCGACGGCTTTGGGCAATGTCGCGCTTCTCGTATGCGGCAGGGCGACCCCCTGGCCAATGCCGGTGGTCATTCTCGCCTCGCGCTCCAGCAGGTCCTCAATGATAGGGTCGCTATCGCCTTCGGACCCAACAGCTAATCGCACAAGGCGGGCGATTATCTCTGCCTTGGGCGTCGCGCTGTCTATGTTGAGGACGATCTTGGACTCGTCCAAGAGTGTCGACGGTTTCATCATCACCTTTCCGATGGAACAGCTTTCAGGATACACCGGTAGCCGGGGGAAGTCAATCAGAGGCTTGCGAGGAAGCGCCCCTCAATGCTCGCGTCTCGCCTGGCCCTCAAAGCTCATAAGGATGGAGCCAATCATCCAAATGAGGATGCCGATCTGGATGGGGAGCATCATGTAGGGGATGCTGATCCCCTGAGCCTTCGAGTCCCATGACGCAAGGGACGCGGCCGGCAGAAAAGCCGCATAGCTCATCGCCTGCCCCGCCAGCGTCGGAGCGATCATGGCCGCAACGCCTGTGTAGAGCATTCCTGCAACGGAAGCGTACGAGAACATCGACAGCCAGGGGCCAAAGCCCTGTCTTCTTGACATTACGCCTGTGATCACAATCGAGACCACCGCGGCGACCACGAGCGGAAACACGGCCACGAATACCGCTGAGTCATCGGAGCCAAAGCCGGCGAATCCTACCATCCAGCCTATCGGCATGACACTCGCGTAGACCCCGAGGAACCAAGCTATCGCGGTCATAATGACGGAATGGGCGGCGGTCTTGGAGGAGAGCGAGAAATAAAGTCCGAGCGTCGCGCCGAAAAGGATGGAGACAATGAACCCAACCACCTTCACCGCCACGTCCACCGGCGAAGGAAACTCCAGCCACACGATGAACACGAGATGCGCGAAGAGGAGCAGTATGGGCACTGCCTGCTCAATTACCGCGGCCAGAATCTTGCCCGTGAGTATGCGCGCCGCGCCCATGCGCGTCAGGACAAGCACCTGGAAGGTCCTCGCTTCTTTCTCCCGCGCTATGCGGGTGGCGGTGATAAGCGACAGTAGCAGAAGAAATCCGCCTGCCTCGACGATGAACATGGGTGACTCGAATTCGAGATTCCCGAACTCCGGATAGTCGGTGAAGCTGCCCGCCAGAAGCACTACCACCCACGGCACAAAGAGCCATATGAGCGGCAATGTGATGCGCCAGGGGCGCCATCGGCAGAGCTCCTTGTCCACGATGCAGTTGTCGAAGCGGCTGAAGAGCTTTGCGAACGCCGTCTGCGGCAGGTCAACCGCGCGCACGTGCGGCGCTTTCTTCTTCGCAGGCGTCAGGGAACGGCGCTTGCGCTCCGGAGCCCCCGAAACAAGACGCTTGGCCACCGGCCTGAATGTGAAGAACGCTATCGACGCCGCAAGGGCGCCCAACGCGAAGTTGACGCCGCCGTGAATGCCGATCATCGTGTTCAGCGCCCCCGGCCCCCCCATCGGGCCGCCGTAGAACCCCTCCACGAACATGAACCAGCAGAAGAAGGGGCTCAAGTCAAACATGCTCGCCGGTGTCAAACTCGGCCCACCCCTGCCGGTGGTGCTTGTCACGGTCACGTAGATGGCGTAGAAAAGCGGCAGCAGATTCCACACAATCGTCAGAATGGCCGCACGCGCGAGGGCGCCAGTGACCGTTCGTGACAGCACCGAGCACGCCACTCCTATAGAGCCATAGAGCCAGATATTGCTGAGCACGAATATCGAGCCGAGGATGACCATTTGCTGATCGACGCCCCCGAAGATCTGCAGAAGCGTCACGAACGGCAGGCTGATGAGGAGTCCCATGAACACGCGGCCGAAGACACTGACCATTTTGGAACCGATTATCGCGGGCGCAGGCAGGGGTGTGACCAGAAGAAGCGGCAGTCTCCGCCGCACAGCCTCGCTTATGACGATTTCCGACCCGAAGGCCATCGCCGTGAGCGACAGGACAATGGTGAGAATGGCCAACAGCACGAAATAGAACTGCCTGCCGAAGCGTGCCATGTATTCGTAGGTGCGCGGCTGCGAGTATATGGTGTCGTACGACATGAGCGTAAACACCGCTGCAAGGATGACGGCTATAGCCGCCTTCTGCCATGCGAAGCGAGGCCTGTTGGAAACCTGTATCAGCTCTTTCCACACCATGGTTACGAGGTCGTTCATGGCTTCCTATCCCCTTGCTCGCACCCCTTGCAGTAACTGGCTGTTAAAGCGTATCGGCACTCCGGCAAGCATCGTAACAGCGACTACTAACTGCCACAGCGCCGCAAAGGCGGCCTCCCTGACGTACTCACCGGAGTCAAAGCTCCCGAGCATGCGGACGTAGACGAGCATGGATGATCCTGACGATCCTTGTTTCGTCAGGCATGCATCTATGCATGCGGTGGCTATCGCGAGAGACAGGGCGAGTATCGCGGCCGCAGCCCCTCCAAAGCAGTTTCTGAGGGCAATAGGGACCAGGAGCGCGGCCGCCGCTACAAACGCCACAGTCTTGAACTGACCCAAGTCGTTCGGATAGAGATACCCACTGTCGGTCATGATTGAGCGGACGCTGTCGAGCGCTATCCCAGCCATCGGCGTCAGAACGAAGAGCGTCAGGCCTACACCCAGCATTGCCATGCCGGGCGAGCGCGTCGAGAGGGAAAAGGAAATCCCCGCCGAGTAAGCCAGAAGCAGGAGGCCGAGGAAGTCCGCCGCCACGACAAATCCGTGCGAGGGAACCGCCCATGCCGTGCCGAACCGCAGGGCAATGAACGCGAGGGCGGCCAATATCCCGAAGACCTGAGAGGCAAGAAGCGCTTGCCCTTTCCATACGGCCATGTACGGCCCGCCGGCCGGGGTCGTGGCAATGAGCTCCGCCGTGCGGCGCGCTTTCTCGCGGGCGATCATCGAGGATGCCTCGATTGTGACGGCGAGAACGACCACCAGCGACAGGGCCATCGCGGCCCACGACGCCGCGTCGCGTTGGGCGTTGTAACTGTCGCCCTTCACGACCATGCCGAGGTAGGACGGAAACATCCCGATGAAAAGCCCGACCGGCAGCATTATTGCGAACAGATTCGACTGGAGAATCTGGCCTCCGACGAGAGTGCCGGGCAGGCCGGACCACCATGTTGCGAGACGCCTCCTGCCCTTTGTCGAGAGGCTGTCTACAACCGTGAGATGCTTGACGCTGACCACGGCCTTGACCTTAGGCTCCTCCTTCGGAACGTCTGCAGCCTTAAGGCTCTTGGCAAGCATTCTGGGGGTAAGCCACATGAACCACAGGCCGCCAAGGACGTTTACGATTACGTTGGACGCCAGGCCAAACCACGTGAGCTTCGCTTGGGCTACAAGCACCCAGACCATAAATGGCGACGACCCCATGAGGAGTTGCTGCGACATGGCGAGGCCCGTCAAGCTCGCGCGGGGCATGAAGACCGTCATCCATACGGCGCCTAGCGAAAGCAGAATATGTGTCAGGACCAGCCATACCACAAGAAGCAGAAGCGCGCGGAAGCCTATCGCGAACGCCGAACGCGCCCCAGCCGACACGGCAAGACCGATGCACGTGAAGATGAACACGTCGCCAAGGATGAGGACCACGGACTTCACAAAGTCGGAGAGCATGACTCCGCCGATAAGCTGCGCGGCGGCCATCACCGGCATGAGAAGCACAAGCGCGGCCACGGCCCTCATGAAAACGGCCGCGCCTTTGCCAAGAACGATCGTTTCGAGCGATAGTGACGTTACCCTCAGGAGATCGATGCGCCTGCCGGTGATCTCAGAACGTATGATGCCGGACGCGGCCGCGAGCGCCACAAGCGACAGCACCGCACAGGCCACCCACGAGAGCCCCATGAAGGTCTCGCGGCCCATCGCGGCCATCATTTGAAGGTTGCCGTCGGCCCGCTGTGTCATGCTGAAGAGCATGACGACGTAGAGCCCGGAGATCAGCCCCACCACACACGCGCCCTCGACGTGAAACCGCGCGCGGTTGCCTACCTGAATCAGTTCCTTCGTGGCAACCGTCCTCGATTCGTAGGCGGCCCTGACGGCGGAGGAGTTTCTTGCAGCGATTGTCATTGGCCGATCATCCTCCCACCCCCGCGCGGGCGAGAAACGCCCTGTCGAAGCCAATTGGTATCCCTATCAGCGCCGCCGCGGCGATAAGCGTCTGCAATCCAGCCGCGGCGGCTACCCGGCCCACTATAGCGCCGGTTCTGATGTTCAGAAGCATGGACATGTAAGGAGCGCTGGCCAGTCCCGTTGGCTCGGTCCCAGTGATGGCGTCGGCCGCCATGAGCGCAAGCGCCAGAGAAACGAACAAGGCCAGCCATGCAAACCTGGCAAAGAGATTCCTGAGCATCAGCAGCGCGAGCGACACACAGAAGATCGAAACGGCAAGAAAGTGAAAGAACGCGATCGTCCCTTCCGACACCTGTTCATAGTAGTAGCTGGCAGCAACGCTGTGGTAGTAATAGTAGTTCGAGCCAAGGACCGCCCTCTGCACATATTGGCCCAGTGGCCGGGACAGGAATATGACCCCTGCAGCCCCGCCTACTGCAATGAGCGGCGAGCGTGACGCGAGTGAAAAGGACACGCCGATCGCATAGATCAGTACCACAAACGAGACAAACGCGGCTGCAGTGACAGCCCAGTGCCACGTGATGGCCTCTGCCGACACGAAATACAGTCCCATGAATGCGAGCGCTGCCAGGATACCGAACGCCTGGGTACCGAACAGGGCTTCGCCCTTCCACATAACCATGCCCGGCCCTCCGGCCGGTGTCGTCGCGAGAACCTCCGCCGTTCTGCGCGCCTTCTCCCTCGCTATCATGCAGCAAGCCTCTATGCCCACCGCGGCCGAAACCACGACCGAGAGGACCGCCGCCGCCATAGCCGCGGAGTCACCCGCGCCGAATCGCGTATCCCCCGCAAGATTGCCGAGATACACAGGGGCCATTCCCATAACAAGAGCCACAGGCAGCGTGGCCACGAAGAGGTTCGATTGCAGCAATTGGCATCCGACGAGGCTGCCCGGCAGGTTCGTCCACCACGTCGCGATGCGCCGCCTGCCCCTTGTCGAGACGTTCTTTGCAAAGGACAACTCCTTCACCGCGACCGCCGCTTTGACCTTCAGCTTCTCAGTCCGGCGGTCCATCCTCCTGACTGTCCTCGAGAGGGCGCGAGGCGCCGCCCGGAGGAACACAAGCCCGGTCAGCACTTGGACCGCCACGTACGCCGCAACGGAGGGCCAGGTCAGAATTGACGCCCCCATAGCCCGCCAGACACCCCACGGCAAGAGAGATTGCACAGCAATTTCGTAGTAGCTTGGCAGGTTCGCAGGCGCCGCACTGAAGAACGGCAACACGGAAAAGTGCCATACGAGGGTCGCCGCGAACGACGCGACGAGCCATGCGGAGAGGAACACGCCGACGCGCAACACGACGAATATCGCCAGTCTCGACCCCGCCGACGCGACCAGCCCGATTGACGTGAAAACTAAGATATTCGCAAGGATAATGGTTGCCGCCTTGAGAACATCCGACGCCGTTACCCCTCCTACAAGCTGTGCTGCAGCCAGTATCGGCGTAAGAAGAAGGAGCGCGGCCATCGCCCTCGCCATGACACCTACGCCTTTGCCGAGAGTGACAGTCTCCAGGGAAAGCGACGTCACACGCAGCAGATCAAGCCGTTTCCCCGTTACCTCTGAAATGACTATCGCCGACGACGCCGCAAGCGATATGAGCGACAGCGCCATGCACGCCGCAATCGACAACGCCAGGAACGAAGCGCGGCCGACAGTCGCCATCGTCTGGAAGTCCATGTCGGCGCTCATGGTCCACACGGCGGAAAGGATCCACAGCACCGCCACAAGCGCTACAACCACGGCGACCTCGGCGTGGAATCGCGCACGGTTGGAGACCTGCAAAAGCTCCTTGGTCGCCACGGCCCGCGATTCGAAGAGGGCCAGGGGCGCGGCAGCTATGCGTGCGAGCGCGCTCATCGGCTACCCGCCAGTCTGCACCGTAGCGCGCACGCTGTACCTGTTGTGAAGAAAGCACACATCATTTCTTCGACCTCGCCCCTCTCAGGAAGACCCTGTCAAAGCTGACGCGCGCCCCCAGAATGAGGAGACATGCCGCGACCACCTGCACGGCAATGGCGATGAAAGCGGCCTGGAGCCCCCAGGGCCTGTGCGTGGCGAGGATAGCCGGCGCCGCAGGTATGTAAGTGGGCTGGATGCCGCCGCGCCACGCGCACATGTATGATCCGGCCCCCAGGAAAGCCGAGACCGACGCGCATAGCGCTGGCGCCGATAAGGCGGGAATCAGGTTTCTGAGCACCATGGCCGCGCCTCCGACCACGAGAAACGCGGCACACAGCCAGAGAGTCAAGACGGTTGCGTTGCCGCCGGGACCGAAGGAAGCCGGTATGACGGCATACATGGCTATCGGAGTAAGCGCGAATAGCGTCACAGCGGACAGCCCCACGGCAACCGCAGGGGTGCCGGCCGAGAGCGAAAGGGATGCCCCGAGCGCAAAGACAAGCGCAAGCGTCGCGGCAAAACCCGCCACCCATGCGACAAACGCCCCCCCGCCCGTGCCCGCGCACAGGCTGACAGCCACCGCCAGAAGGAGGCACAGGATCACCGCGACGGTCTGCGTCGCGAAAACCGCCGCGCCTTTCCACCAGACCATACCGAAGCCGCCTGCCGGCGTTGTCGCAAGTATTTCAGCCGTATGCTCGGCCTTCTCACGGGCAATGATACCGCATGCCTGCATTCCAACGATTGCGGCAACAAGCACCATCGCGCATGCCGAGAAAAGCAGCAGCGGCCGCGCGAACTCGCTGACGGACATCGGGCTCAGGAGCTCCATACAGCCGAGTGTGACAAGCATAAGCGCGATAAGCGCGACAGGGGCAAGGATCGCAAGCATGCTTGTGCGGAGTATCTGCCCGCCTACAAGACCGCCGGCCCACTTCACGACGACGTCCAGCGCGTGGATGCTGAATCGCGCGAAGCGCTTTCTGTGCCTGTCCAGGCCCGGCGACGTCAGCACGAATGCCTGCACCTTGCGTTCGGGGGGTTTTTCATCGCGCGCCAGGATGTTTCTCCGCAGCGCGTTGCCTGCCGCCCGCAGGAAGATCATGCCGCCAATCGCGTGGGAGATTGTATTGACCAGCAGGCCCCCCCAAGAGAGGCCCGATTGGGTGGCATTGACCCATGCGAACCACGGCGACACGGCCGCGTACATGAGGTACCTGCGCAGGAACGGAACCGAGGAAAGCGGTATCAGGATCACGCTGGTGCAGAATGACCAGACAAAACTGTACACAATAGGACGTATGACCCTCTCTATGGTGGTGGTCGCCGTAGCGGAGGCCAACAGTCCCATGCACGTGCACAGGAAGACCGTATTGACCGTAAGCACAAGCATCATGACTATGTCGACGACCGCGACGCCACCCGCAAGATAAGCGGCGGCCATGACGGGCAGCAGCAGCATGAGTACAAGGGCCGATTTGCCAGCTATGGCAAATGCCTTGCCGGCAATCACCCCGCTGAGCGAAAGCGGCGTAATCCGCAATATATCCAGCCTGCGCCCCTGCACCTCGGACATGATAATGCCTGTAGATGAGCCAAGGGCCGCGAGCGACAGAATAACGTTGGCAAACACGCATGTACTGAGGAATGTGTCTCTGCCGAACGACGACAGTTCGTTCAGGTTCATCGAGCCGCCGCCACGCAAGCTGATGATTGCCAGGACGAAGATGCACGATACAGCGGCGGCGAAGAACGCCTTCTCCAGGTGGAAACGGCGCCGGTTCGCCAACTGCATGAGCTCCTTGGCGGCGACCACGCTCGGGCCGTAGGAGCGGTCTTTGATATGGTTTATGAGTCCCGCTGCCGTCACCACGACAGCATCCTTTCCGTGAAGGCCAGAGCCTATCCCAATAACCCTCGTGAGCGGCGTTGCGAGCGCCCACGGGCCGAATGCAAGGAACGACGACGATGACTTATCCAGAGATAAGTCGAGGAGGAGTGACACAGCAGTCGGTCCGTGGCCGCCGCAACCCGAAGGGACGCGCACGATTTCTTCGCATCGCGGCGTCGCTCGTCGTCGACGGATGCATTCAAAC
>Ga0315282_10002736_pt1 | contig 32088 bp, 21 predicted proteins | sample YL17G07_20_MG_FD_203693 | JGI IMG/M metagenome (GOLD analysis project Ga0315282, IMG submission 203693) | Sediment microbial communities from Yellowstone Lake, YNP, Wyoming, USA - YL17G07_20 | ecosystem: Environmental > Aquatic > Freshwater > Lake > Sediment | place: USA: Wyoming | collected...
CGCGTACGTATGTCTGCCATCGTACCTCCGGCAGCATCGCGGTTGACGGCGCGCTCGACGACGCCGGGTGGCAGGGCATCCCATGGGTCGACTCGGTCCAACGTTTCATGGCGCCCTCAGGCGGCACCCCGCAGCGCACCTGCGTCAAGGCAGCCTGGGACGACCGCAACCTCTACATCGCTTTCCGAGTATATGACGCCGACCCGTGGGCGACGAAGACCGTGCGCGATGACGCCTTGTGGGAAGAGCAGGTGGTCGAGGTCTACATCGATGAGAATGACGACCTGCTCAACTACAAGGAGTTCGAGATCAACCCGCTGGGCGCGGTCATCGATCTGCTGATTCCGAAAGCGGGCGATCAAGCCGATTGGCGGAAATGCGCGCGGTGGAATGCGCCGGGGTGGCGCACGGCGGTGCGGGTGTACCGTGATGCGCCGCGGCCATATTGGGTCGCGGAGATGGCGTTCCCGTGGGGCATCTTCGACGAGGCGCGGAACCGGCCCCCGCGACCGGATGACGTCTGGCGCATCCAGTTTTACCGCATCGAGCGCCCCCGACCCGGCGCCGATCTTGTCGCCAGCTCCTGGTCGCCGACGCCCGACTTCCACGTGCCGCAATACTTCGGCCGGCTGGAATTCGCCAACGAGGCTGACGAAGCGACTTCACCGCAAAGACGCCCTTCAGGACCCCGATGGGGCCCTTCAGGGTCCCAGAGGGGCGAAGAGCGCAGAGAACATCAGCCCGGCTCGTAGGCTAGGAGCCTTGGTCTGCGAGCCCTGCTGGCACGGGCAATCTGCAGACGCTAGCGGCACCGCCGGATTCGTGACTGAGGACGATCTCTACAGCAATCCGCGCAATCCGCATGATCTGCCACCCTACTTCCGCGTCAGACGGCGGATGAGTTCCACCTTGGGGACTCCGGTCCAAAGGCTGACCCTGGAGAGGATATCGTTGAGCGTGCCTTTGGCAACGGTCGGGTGAACGGGTACCGTGACATTGTGTTCGCCGACTCGCGTATCCGCGCGCAATTGCACATGGCTTCCGCGCTGCCGAACGACCGCGTAGCCCAACGCCTTCAGCATGCGGACAACGTCCGCTCCGCTAACCTAGATCATTCATACTCCATGGCGCGTCGTCGGGAGGGCCGGTGCGTTGGCTCAGCGTGCTCGCGCGCGGATTATTCATGCCTGGCGCCGCAAGCGGCGCTCCGGAGATGCGGCGAAGCCGCACCAAGGACTGATTATGCATCCTGCGCGTGGTCTGAAATCATCATGAATAATCCGGGGCTAACCGACGGCAGCTTCGGCACTGGAGAGTTTCACCTCAGATAGGACTAGAACCTCAGGGGGCTCCGCCGCGTCCTCGAAATGCAGCGCCACGGCCTCCTTGATGTTCTCCAACAGTTCCTCGAACGTGCGCCCCTGCGTAAAAATGTCCTCCCCGATTCCCCTGGCGCACCAGAACTCCCCGTCGAAATATGCCTCCAGTTTGACCATTGCCGCGATCTCCTTCATTCCTTAGATTCGCCGCTCGCCGGGCCTACCCTTGGCCGTACCATGCACACCGCACCTCTGACCATGGACGGGCCGCCAGGTTCCGGCGACGTTCGCCGGCCAGCAGTCTCTGCCACCGGCCACGTTAGACCGCCTATATGAAATCATCCTCCGGCGCGGTTTGGGTCAGGTCGGGGGTCAGGGGCAGGCGGCGCTTGAATTCGGAGCAGCGCATGAGCTCGATGACGCGACTCACGATCGCCTCGGCGAAACCGTGCGCCACAACCTGGTGCGCGCTGAGTTCAAGATCCACGAGCCGGTAGAGGATGCGGTCGGCCTCGTCGTAAGTTACACCCATCTCGCCCTCGTCGGTCTGCCCGCGCCACAGGCCCGCCGTCGGCGGCTTTTCGATGATGCGCTTGGGGACGCCGAGGTGGTGTGCGAGTTGCCGCACCTGCGTCTTGTAGAGACACGCCAGCGGCCACAGCGCCGCGCCCATGTCGCCCCACAGCGTGAAGTATCCGAGCAGCCATTCGGTGCGATTGCTGGTGCCTACGACGAGCGCGCCGCGTGCCGCCGACTGGTCGTAGAGAATCGCCATCCGCTCGCGCGCCAGCTTGTTGCCGCGGCGGCGGCGGTCGGCGTCAGGGAAGCGCCGGAAGTAGGCGTCGATCTGCTCCGCGATGTCCAGCTCCACGCTCACGGCGCCGGCGAGCGCGATGACGGCTTCGGCGTCCTCGCGTGTTTCCGCCGGCAACTCGCCGTAGGGCATGACAACGCATGTCACGTGCCCTTTGCCCAGCGCCTGCGCTGCGAGCAACGCGACCACTGAGGAGTCGAGCCCGCCCGAGAGCCCAATCACGGCGCGGCTTATCCCCGCCTGCTCGAAGACGCCCGAGATAAACTCGACCAATATCCGCCGCACCCGCTCACAGTCTATGGCAAGGTCATTCGACATGATCGTTCATCCGTGACAGGGACAGGAACCTGAGGGCAGAGGACGGCCCCTAAGGTCGAAGGAGAGCGCGGGTTCCCTCGCTCGCGCGACTCCGGCGCTGCAAGCCAGACCTGACTCTGAGCGCTTCGCCTGTCACCTTTCGCCTGTCATCTGTCAGCTTCTCTACGCTCGCCACACCCAGTAAACCGCCACGCCCGCGGCAACCAGGCCCGCCCAGCCCCAGTCGCCGACGCCGATATGAGCCGCGGCATTGGCGAGCGAGATCGGCGCGCCGGCTTGCACCAGCATCCGCATGTGGCCCACGACCGCTCCGCCGTAGGCGCCGATGGCGGCGGCGATCCCCGCAGCCGCTTGCACCGTCGGCGCGGCGATGCTCTTGACGATGCTTCGCGCCACCTGCCCCACCGCCAGGCCGAGGACAATCGCGGTCAGCCAATTGAGCCACCCGACATACCCGAATGCGGCGCCAAGCGCCAGCGCGATCGCCAGCGCCGCGGCGCCCGCCGCCACCCGCCGCAGGCGCGAGACCGGCTTGATCTCGATCCCGAACAGGCACTCGACGCAGCGCGTGCCGACCGGCCCGTGATAGACGCACTCACCGCACAGCGCCTTGCCGCACGCGCCGCAGCGGACGAAGGCGGGATGGGTGGGGTGATAGTGGCAGGTCGTTTCGGCGCCGTGGGATTCGGTGCTCATCGGCGGCTGTCTGTTCTCCGGCGGCGTCGCGCGAACCTCTCAAGCGGGCGGCGATCGGCGGTCGCGGCATGTCCCCGCAGACATCATTATCACTGAGCGATCTGATCCACAGATTTCGCGGATGGCGCAGAAGGGACAAGAGGACGGCAAGGACCGATTCGCCGGCCGCAGCGCCAAAGCCCGGTCACCGCCGAGGGCATCTCCGCTCCCTCGGGAATCTGCATCATCTGTGAAATCTGCGGATGGCTCTTGACGCGTCCCCCAAAAGCTGAGGCGCCAGGCGAGCAGCCTGGCGCCTCCGACCCAAGCGTCGATGCGAGCGCCGATAAGACGACGAACAGATCTATCCTGGATTATTCATACTGCCGAGTGCGTCGGCGGGATGGCCGCTGCATCGACGACGCGTGATCGCGCGCGGATTATTCATGCCGCTCGCGGTTGCACTCTGTGCGGGGTCTGAGATCAGCATGAATAATCCGGGCTATGCCGGTGACGGCTCGATGCCGGGCGGGCCGATTGCCTCACCCTCTTGCCGTCGCGCCTCGGGCGCGACGATCGCTCCGCTCGACGGCGGAGTCTCCGCGGATTCGCGCTCCGGCACCGGCTGCCCTTCGAGCAATGCCTTGAACTCCTCGCGCTCCAGGGTCTCCTTCTCGAGCAATACCGCGACGATGCGGTCCATGCCCGGTCGCCGCTCCTGCAGGACCTCCTCCGCGCGATGGTAGCACTGATCGACGATGCTGCGGATCTCGTGGTCGATGGCGGACGCGACGTCATCGCTGTAGTCGCGTTCCTCCATCAAATCGCGCCCCAGGAACGGCGCGCCGTGCTTGCGCCCGAAGCTGCGCGCGCCGAGCTTGTCCGACATCGCGAACTCGGTCACCATCCGCCGCGCCAGTTCCGTCGCGCGCTCGAGGTCATTGCTGGCGCCGGTGGTGGGCTCGGCGAAGATGATCTTCTCCGCGGCGCGTCCGCCGAGCAGCACCGTGATGTCGTCCAGCAACTCCGAGCGCGTCGTGACGTACTTGTCCTCCATCGGGAGCTGAAGCGTGTAGCCGAGCGCCATGCCCCGCGCCAGGATCGAGGTCTTGTGGAGTGGGTCGGCGTGCGGCAGCAGCTCGGCGAGCACCGCATGACCCACCTCGTGATGCGCGAGGATCTTCTTCTCGGTTTCCGATATGATGCGGCTCTTGCGCTCGGGGCCGGCGATGACGCGATCGATCGAGGCCTCGAAATCGGCCATCTCGATCTTGGTCTTGCTGTTCAGCGCCGCCTCGTTCGCCATGTTCGCGAGGTCTGCGCCCGAGAAGCCGGGGGTGCGCCGCGCGAGCACCTCGAGGTCGACGTCATCCGCCAGCGGCTTGCCCTTGACGTGGACGCCGAGGATCTCCTTGCGCCCTTTCATGTCGGGCTGATCGACCACGATGCGGCGGTCGAAGCGCCCCGGCCGCAGCAGCGCGGGGTCGAGGACGTCGGGGCGGTTGGTCGCGGCGATGAGGATGACGCCGGCGTTGGGGTCGAACCCGTCCATCTCGACCAGCAACTGGTTGAGCGTCTGCTCGCGCTCGTCGTGGCCGCCGCCGATGCCGGCGAACCGCTGCCGGCCCACGGCGTCAATCTCGTCGATGAAAACGATGCACGGGCGGTTGGCCTTCGCCTGCTCGAACAGGTCGCGCACGCGCGAGGCGCCGACACCCACGAACATCTCGACGAAGTCCGAACCGCTGATGTGGAAGAAGGGCACCCCCGCCTCGCCCGCGACCGCGCGCGCCAGCAGCGTCTTGCCGCAGCCCGGCGGCCCGAGCAGGAGCACGCCCTTTGGGATCCGCGCGCCGAGGGTCTGGAAGCGCTTCGCGTTCTTCAGGAAGTCCACGACTTCCATCAGCTCTTCCTTCGCCTCGTCCACGCCGGCGACGTCGGCGAAGGTGATCTTCTGCATCCCCTCGGTAAGGCGTTTGGCGCGGCTGCGCCCGAATGCCATCGCCTGGCTGCTGCCGCTCTGCGCCTGGCGCATGATGAACATCCAGAAGCCGACCATGAGCAGCACCACGATCACCACCATGATGATGCTGCTCATCAGGGACTCCGAGATCGCGGGCCGGTCGTACGCGAACGCGACCTTGGCCTTGCGCATCTCGCTCACGTACTGCTCGCGATCCGGATCCGGCAGCCACACGATGTAGCGCCGGTGGTTGCGCAGTTCGCCGGTCACGACGTCCTTGCGGAAAACGGCATTCGCGATCTGGCCGTTGGTGATGCGCGTGAGGAACTCGCTCGCCGTGAGCTTCTCTTGCGGGGGCTGCTTGTTGGCCAGATACTTGCCGACCATGAGCAGGCCCACGATCAGCCCCATCCAGAAGAGGAGCTTGAAGAATCGACTGCCGTTCAAAAATCAGCCTCCAGCGCGGGCTTGCGCGCGCGCCGTTATATTGTTCCCCATTTGGCGCGATTTCACGCGCGCCCACGGGGGTCACAAGCGGATTATAGCACACGAGCGGAACGGGAACAATGCAAGCGATTGCTCGAGCGCGGGCAGCGTGACCGGCCGGAACGAAGAGCCGCAATCCCTCGTCAGCGCGACCTCGCCAGCGGCTCGTTCATGCTCCCGGTGCGGTAGCCGCGCAGATCGGCGGCGATGTAGGTGTAACCCAGCTCGCGCAGGCGCCGGTCGATGTGCTCGCGCAGGGCGGGGTCGAGGAGCCGCTCGATATCCTCGGTCTGCACCTCGATGCGCGCGAGGTCGCCGTGATGACGCACGCGCACCTGCTTGAAGCCCAGCTCGCGCAGGAATGACTCCGCCGCATCAATCCGCTGCAGCTCGTGCGGCGTGATCCGCTGGCCGTAGGGGAAGCGCGACGCGAGGCAGGCATACGACGGCTTATCCCACGTCGGCAGCCCCATCTCACGCGACAGCGCCCGGATCTCCGTCTTCGTCAGGCCCGCCTCCTGCAGGGGGCTGCGAATGCCGAGCTCGCGCGCCGCCTTCATCCCCGGCCGCCAATCACCGAGGTCATCATGGTTCGACCCGTCGCATACCCATGTGAGGCCCCGCTGCCGCGCCAGGTCGAGCAGCTTGCCGAAGAGTTCCTGCTTGCAGTAGTAGCAGCGGTCGGGCGGATTGGCCGCGAAGTGCTCGACACCAAGTTCGGAGGTCGTGAGCAGCTCGTGAGGGACGCCCAGTTCGGCGGCGAGCGCGGTGGCGCCTTCGACCTCGCGGCTCGGGTAGGTCTCGGAACACGCGGTAACCGCGAGCAGGCGCTCGTGCGGCAATTCCTGCGCCGCGACCTTGAGCAGGAGCGTGCTGTCAACGCCACCCGAGTACGCGATCAACGCGCTGCCCATCTCGCGCAGCAGTTGGCGCAACCGTTCCAGCTTCGGGTGTGCTTCGTCGGTCATGCCGCCTCCATCGTTTCCTACGAGCCGGTTATACGGCCCGCCGCGATTGCCCGGTGCTCGACCTCGCGGCGCGTGCGGCAGGCCCCCGCGGCCGGTCCCCGCCGATGACGTAGACCATCTCGATGACATCGCCGTCGTTGAGACAGGTCATGCCGTAACGCTGCGCATCGACGATCTGCTCGTTGATCTCGACGGTGACGACGTCGGGGCGAATCTGGCGCTGCGCCAGCAGGGCGGCGATGGTGGTGCCGTCCGCCAGCCGTTCCTGCTTACCGTTGATCGAGAGTGTGATGGGCACCGGTTCACCTCCCATTGCGCACGACGCGGAATTCTTGCTCCACGACCTCGCCGCCGCGAATGCGAAAGGCCCGCATCACCGGCCGCCGCAGGTTGGCGAGCGAGATGATGATGTAGTCGAGGTCCGGGTAGAACGCAAGCTCGCGATCGCGCTCGCTCGGATACGCCTCGCTGGCGATATGCGAATGGTAGATCGCCAGCAGCGACAGCCCATCGCCGCGCGAATCGCGGACGACGCGAAGCTGGTCGCGCGGATCCATGAAGTAGCTGTAGGCGCTCTTGTCGACGTTGATCATGGGGTAGACCTTCGTGACCAGGCTGTCGCGCCCCGCCAGCATGCCGCACGCCTCCATGGGGAATCCCAGGCGCACGTGCCGCTGGATCTGCTCCATATGCCGCTTTGGTATGCGCAGCATGCCTTCGCCCCGGCTATTCACATCTTGCCGTAAGCAAAGGCCGGTGTCAATGGCGGTCGGATCGCAGGCGTGACCCCGGATCCCAGGTCGAACTCCGGCGGGCACGCCTGGCCGGCGCCGATGCCGAGCCTACGGGATCGTCCGTCCCGGCGCGATGTCGTTGATCACCAGGCCCGTGGGCGCCTTGGGGTAGAAATAGGTGGACTTGCCCGGCATGCGCAGCCCGGCGGCAGCGACGCGCTTGACCTGTTCCACCGTTGTCGGGCGCAGGAACAGCGCGTGATCCGCGCGCCCTTCGTCGACCTGCCGCACCGCCTCGGCCTCGTCCATGACGTAGCCGACTCGCGATCCGAGCGCGTCCGGACCCACCACCGGATCTATCAGCAGGCGGTGGATGATGACGGTGCCCAATCGGTTGATCCCACCCGGCCCGGCATCGCCGGGCAGCGCCTGGGGCTTCGCCACGAGCAATTGGCAGCCATCTGAACGAGAGTACACGCCGAAGCAGATGCCGTCATTCGCGTCGTCGAGGCGCTCGACCAAGGTCCGCGCCGCGGCAAACGCATCGCCCGCCGCGCATTCGACATCGCGCCGCTCGAACCGCTCCCCTATCAGGGCTTGCAGATGCTCGCGTTCCTGGGGGCTGCGCAGGAGCAGGAGCCGATGAGTCGGCAGGATGACCACGCCGGGTTGGCTCGCGGGGCACAGCAGCGCCAGCACGTACTTGAAGGCGGCGTCGGGAGGGCAGCCCGGGTGGGCATCCTGCAACTCGCGGCTCACCGTCAGCGCGGTCTCGTAGCGATGATGCCCGTCTGCAATGAAGAGCGGCCCCTGCCCCAGCAACTCGCAGTAGCGCTCGGCCCACCGGGAGCGTCGCTGTCGCCACAGGCGGTGATGCTCGCCGTTGGTTTCCGCCCGCGCCGCAGGCTCGTCGCCCATCATCTCCTGAATGACGCCCGCGATCGCTCCGTCGGGGTCATCGTGGAGCGCCAACACCGGGCTGATCTGCGCTTCGCACGCGAGCATGAGTCGCCGCCGATCCTCTCGCGGCGCGCGCAGCGTCCCTTCATGTGGCAGAACCACACCGGCATCGAACGGCGTCAAGCGCACGGCGCATATGACCCCCAGGCGCGTGCGTCGCTCACCGCGCAAGGTGAACTCGTGGGCGCAGGGGTAGAGGCAGGGTGCATCGTCGTAGCCAAGGATCGTCTGCTGCCGCCACTCCTGCAGCGTCTTGGCGGCGCGGGAGTAGCGGTCGTTATCGTCGGTGTCATCGGGATTGGCGTGACCGAACTCCAGACGGACGATGTTATGCGGATCGCGGTCATAGAGCCGCTGCTGATCACCGGGGGTTATGATGTCGTAGGGGGGCGCGAGAACGCCGCTGAGGTCGTCGCGGCGATATCGCAGGCCGGCGAACGGCTGCGCGATCAACGGCAGGGCCACAGTGAGGTCACCTTTCCGGGCAGCGTCGTAGTGGCGCGGTGGCATGATCGGGAACGCCCTGGGGACGTGCGGCAATCGCGATCGGCCGCGCCGCGACCCTCCGCCGGCTGGTGAAACGGCTGTCACGGCCGGTGGAGAGCAGAGGGAATTATAGCCAGGCTGGGCAACGTCTGCAAGAGACGGCGCCAGGTGGTGCACCCGCTGGCGCGGGGGAGGCGCTCAAGACCTACTGCGGCGGCTCCGTCATTGAGTCAAGCGCATCCGCTCATGCCACCACGGCGGTGAGGAGAACAGCGCGAGCGCCTCGTCGATAGTCAGGTTGCGCCCCGCGGCTTTCCTGAGTTCCTGCGGCTTGACATCGCCGACGAACACCACCTCCACCTTCTGCACGCCGCCGACGCCGGGGACGGGCGCGGCACAGCGAATCGTCAGGCGCGTGAGGGCGTCATCTTTGGCCAGGGCGAGTTCAGCGATCCGAAGGCACTTCTGCAGGACGATCGGGCGATTGTCGGGGCCGGCGACGATATCATCGGCCACTATCGATAGCGTCGCGCCTCCATCGCGCGGCTCGACCGTAACATACTCGACCCGTGCCATCAGACCCTCGGCTTCGGCCGCAGAAGCCACCGACTCGCGCAGCGCCTGCTCTTTATCTGTGGGGTTAACGGCGGCGGATGGCGGCGCGGGCGCCGGCTCCTTGCCCGCCGAATACACCGCGGGCTCGCGGGGTTCGGGGGGCGCCGCGGCTCGTGGTCCGGCCTGAGTGCGACGGGTGGTCACCGAGCTTGGTTGCTCGGGCTGAGGACTCCCATCAGGATCGATCACACGCGGTACGCGCAGCGTGCCCATCATGCTCGCGCGAGTCGCGCCGCGCTCCATGCTCAGCGCGATCAGCGCGGCAATGAGAATGCAGCCCAGCACCGCGCCTAGCAGCAGTCCGATCGGCGGCCGGGCACGAAGGCGTCTCAAGGCCAGACGCCACGTCGGCGCCGGCGTCGCGTTCTGCTCGTGTGCCGGCCCGCGGCGCGCTTCGATCTCTCGGATCTTCTCGTGGTCTACAGTGCTCGAGGGATCGAGCTGCGCTGCGAGCCTGTACCATCCGAGCGCGTCCGCGTATGCGCCCTGATCCCGGTAGATGTCGCCAAGCAGGGAGTGGGCGGCTGCGTTGTTGGGGTAACGGCGCAAGACCTCAACGCACTTCGCCGTCGCGAGGTCGTACTGGCGGCGCAACCGGAGCAGGTTCGCCTCGGCCAGGAGCGTGCGGATCTCGCCTTCGACCGGCTCAGGGGCGTGATTCGCCTGCTCCTGCATCACGCGCGCGCCGCATTCCGGGCAAAGGGTAACACCCTGTGGAAGCCCGCTGCCACATTGCGGGCATCGCATCTCCTACTCCTCTCGAGTCCGATGACGCAGAAATGAGTCCGCGGGGGCTTCGACGCAGTCGGTCGTGGGATGAACGGAGGAAGCGAGTCGCGTCAGAAGCCCGCCGCCAATCCCGCTAAGCTCTTACCCGCTCAATCCCGCGGCTAATCCTCGACCCGCCTCGTCTTCTTGGGCGCAGGAGCGACAAACGCCTCTCGTGAGACGGGGAATAACCAACTTGAAGGACGTACGCGTCGCGGGATGGCGACCAGGGGCTTAGTTCTGCGTTATCCGGCTGCCATCCTCCGAGTTGCACTGGCGCTCAGCAACCGGCTCGCCTGGTTGTGCCTCCGCACCGACAAGGATTGCGACTTCACTCGGCATATAATACAGACGCGGCAGCACGGGGCTGCCTGCCCGGCCCCTGCGGGCAACCGTGCCTCATCGCTGACCTGGCTGTGTATCTCGGCGTCTGACCCCCGCCGCGCCCCCTCAGGCTTGCGAAGCCGCGACGCGTGAGGGTGCCTCGAATCATGTTCGCTCGCATCGCCAGTCTGATAGAAGAAAAGGCAGAGGCGCTGGCTTCGGAATGGCTCGCCGAGCTCGAGCGGCGCAATAACGTGCTCGCCGCCGCCAGGAATCGTCGCGAGCTGTGGACCGACGCCAAGACCTGGGTCACCTTGCTGCTCCGTGCGCTGCGCACCGACGACATCTCGCCACTCCAACGCGCCTCTCGCCTCCTCGCCCGCCGCCTCGCTGTGGGAGGGTTTCCGGCAGCCGACGCGGTCGAAGCCATCATCGCCTTCAAGTCGGTGCTGCGCAAAGCGGTCGCCTCCATGCCTGCCCCCGACCGCAAGACGCTCGTCGCTGAAGGGCGTACCCTTGACGACTGGTTTGACATCGTCGTCCTCAACATGCTCGAGAATTATGGCACCTTGCGGGGAGGCGACGGCTCGAGAAGCGCCGCGGTCGATCGCGCCAAGCGCCTCAGCCGCCTGGCTGAGGAGGAATCCGCCATATCTCACCTGGCGGGCGAGATGGCGTCCGAGCGCGATCCCGCGCGGCTGCTCGAGCTCCTGGCTCATTCCGCGGCGCATCTCGTCGGCGCCAAGCGGGCCGCGGTCGCGGTGCCTCGCGGCGATTCGCTGCGGTATGGCGGCGCCTACCGCTTGCCGTTGGCGTCCCTGAACCGCTACATCGCGCGCACCGGCGAACCCTTGTCGGGGCCGCCGGAGCCTTCGGAAGCCTCCCGCATTGTGCCCGACCTCACCGACGATGCGAATGAGATCCGCGCCGGCGCTGCACGCAAGCTCAATACGTCGGCCGCCCTACGCGTGCCGATGCATGTTGGCGGCCGCAATGTTGGGCTCATCGAGTTGTTCGACCCGCTCACCGAGCAGACGTGGACCGAGCACGACATCGAGCTGGTGCAGGAACTTGCGGCGCAGGGCGGCCTTGCCATCGAGAACGCCCGGCTCCTCGCCGCCACCGAGCACCGCGCGCAGGAGCTATCATCCCTGTACGAAACGGGCCGCGAGCTCTCGCTTCATTTCCGTTCGCCGCGGCTGTTTGATGTTGCCGTGTCGCGGGCGGCGCGGGCCCTGCACGCGCAAGCCGCGCTGCTGTGGCTGCGCGTTCCGGCGACCATGCATTTTGCGCTGCGCGCGACCCGGGGCAAGGTGAACGGCGCCGCGGGTCTCGATTTTGACCTCGGCAAAGGAGAGCTCGGCCGGCTCGCCGCGGGCGAGGCCGTCATTATCCCGGCGGCCGCGAGCCGGAACCTGCCGTGGGGCCGGGGCCCCTCCGTCGTCGCGCCTCTTCGCATTGGTGCGCGTCTGCTCGGCATGCTTGCGGTGCAGCGCAAGCAAACCGGGTTCGACGAAGAGGATCTGCGGCTCTTCGAGGCGCTGTCCGACAAGATCGTGGTGGCGCTGGAGAACGCCAGGCTGTACCAGGAGAGCACGCGCCTCTCCGAGCGCCTCAATGCCTCCATCGCTGCGCTCGGCGAAGCGCTGGCCGCGGCCCTCGATATGCAGGAGCTCCTCCAGGTGATCGCCGAGAAGGCCGCCGAGCTTGCCGATGCCGCTGCCTCTATCATCTTCCTGGATGACGAGGCCGGGCGGCTGGCCGTGCGCGCGGTCTCGGTCCGCGGCGGCGACGCCACCGTCGCGGCTGACCCCAAGGTTTATGAGCACGTCGCACGGCTTGCGCTGGATTCGGACGAGCCAATCTACCTCACGACTCAACACCAGCAGGTCGACGAATCACTGCGGCGGGCCATGAGGAAGGAGCAGGTGCGCGCGGTCTCGGTCTTCCCGCTGACAATCCGAGGTCAGGCGGGGGGCGCGTTGTGTATCCTCAAGCGCGTCGGGGCAATGCGCGCCCAGGAGCGCGAACTGCTCGCTTCGTTCTGCCGCCAGGCCGCCGTCGGCATCGAGAACGTGATCCTCTTCGGCGAGACCCAGCAGCGCCTGGCCGAGCTCGCCGACCTCTCGCGCGCGAGCGCGCGGGTGAGCTCGACCCTCGAGCAAACCACCATTGCCGAGATCATCGTCGAGAGCGTATCGCGGGCGCTGCGAGTTCCCATCGCGGCAACCGCCCTGCTCGGCCCGAACGGGGAGTTCTATCTTCCCGAGGGCGGGCATCGCGGCCTGCCGTCGAGCTTTGTGCGGCGCTTCGCCGTTCGGGGCGACAGCATCGCGCGCTCGGTCGTCAAGGATGAGCGCATCAAGGTCATCAGCGATGTCGCGGGCGAAGGGCGGGGCGAGGATCCTCTCGTCCAGGGCCTCGAGGTGGCGTCGCTCATCTGCGCGCCGCTCAAGGGACGCGAAGGCGTGCTCGGCATTATCTTCGCCGCCGATCGTCTGCCGCGGACCTTTCGACCGCACGAGGAGGCGCTGCTCTCGGCGTATTCCAACGAGGCCGCGCTCGCCCTGCAGAACGCGCTGCATTACCGGGCGGTGGCGGTGCACGCGCGGGAGCTCGAGGGGATCCTCGATGCGACCAAGGCGCTCAGCTCCACCCTCGAATTGCAGCCCGTGCTCGACCATCTTGCCAGTGCCGCGGCATCCCTGTTGGGGGCGCCGGTGTGCAGCATCATGCTCCTCGACAGCGCGGCCAATGGCCTCAGGACCGTTTCTTCGTGTGGCCTGCCGCCCGATCACAAGCTCCACGCCGATCTCCGGGCCGGCGAGAGCATCGCCGGTATGGTGGCGCTTCAGGGCGCGCCCATGAGCAGCACCGACCTGCCCCGCGACGGCCGCTTCAAGCAGCGCGATGTGGCCCGCGAAGAGGGCCTGCGCTCGATGCTCAGCGTGCCGTTGAGTTCAAAGGGCAAGGCGATCGGCGTCATCAGCGCGTACAGCCGCTCCGATCGCCCGTTCACTTCCGCGCAGGAGCGCCTCCTGACCACGCTGGCCGCGGAGGCGAGCGTCGCCATCGAGAACGCCCGTCTCTACTCCGAGGCGCGCGAGCAGACGCGCGCCATGCGCGCGCTGATGGAGGAAGTCAACCACCGCATCAAGAACAACATCCAAAGCACCATTGGCATCATCCAACTGCACATGACCCAGGTCGAGGATCCCAACGTGCTCGATGCGCTGCGGGAGATCATCACTCGGGTGCAGGCGATCTCGGTGGTTCAGGAGATGCTGTTTGACGAGGACATGCGCGCGATCGATGTCAAGGAGATCAGTCGCCGCATCCTCGACAACGCCTTGCGCGCCAACCCTAACCCGAAACTCAAGATCACGGGACAGGTGACCGGAGCGCGCGTGCGCCTGCCCTCGCGCAAAGCCACCCCTCTGGCCTCGATCGTGAACGAGTTGGTGTATAACTCGGTCACCCACGCCTTCAATGGCCGCGAGCAGGGCAGTATCGCGGTCAGCCTTCAGGAGGCGACCGGAGGCCAGATCCTGGTGCAGGTCAGCGATGACGGGGTCGGCCTGCCGGAGGGTTTCACGCTGGAGCGCGACGCGCGGCTCGGGCTGCGCATCGTCGAGGGCCTCGTGAGCCAGGATCTCGGGGGCGGGTTTACCATCGCAAGCGATGAGGGAACCATAGCAAGGGTGACGTTTGAGAGATAGCCTCGGATTACTGACGGCTCAGCGATACGTCAGGAGCGCAGCCACGGCGCAGGTAATCCGCGCGCAATCATGGCGCCGATGTCACGGGAGACATGATGGACGAAGTTGAGGTCGAAGTCTGGCGGCTGGTGCAGGACACCCGGCGCGGCAAGGACGTCGTGCTCTTGCGGGATCAGAACCAGCGGCACCTGCCGATCTGGATCGGCCCATGTGAGGCCACCGCCATCTGGCTCAAGCTCGCCGGCCCTCAGGCCAGTGGCATCCTGCGCCGCCCCATGACCCACGACCTCTGCATTTCGATCATCGAGCGGCTCGGCGGCCACATCGAGCGCATCGTGATCGATGATTTCTCCAACGACACCTATTACGCGAAGATCCACCTGTCGGCTGACGGCCGTGCCATGATCATCGATTCCCGCCCCAGCGATGCCATCGCCCTGGCGCTGCGCTGCGACGCGCCGGTGTGGGTCGCCGATGCCGTCATGGAAGCGGGCAACGTCGAGATCGAAGAGGAAGAGCTCTCCGAGCCCCCCGACAGCGCCACCGAGGAAGAGCCCGAATCCTGACGCAAGGGGCTAGCTAGCCGGGCCAATCCGCAACTTCTTTTCCGGCATCAATGTCACGTCCTATCCGCCCACTTCGCCCGACAGCGGCAAAAATCGCACTCGCATGCGGCCGTTGACGATGCCGCTCGTGGGGTCGGGGACTTGGCGGACGACTTCAGGGGCATCAGTGACCTGCAGATCCTCGCGGCCTGTCTTGCTGACGTGCCTGCGAATGTGGCGGACCCTTGCTGTGCACGAGTGTTCGGAAGCGGACACTACTTCGGCGACGTAGTAATCCGCGTTAAGGCCTTCCTCCAACTGAACTTGGCCCGCCGGTTTGCCGAGGTAGAACTCGAAAACGCTCGACTGGCGGCCGCCATCGCCGGTAACCACGCCGTCGGCGGCGCCGACGTTGAACGTGAGCCGACCCCGCTGGTAGTCAATGGCAGTGACCGTGGCCCGGAAGTCAGCTAGATCGTAGAGGCGATCGCTCAACCTGTTAAACGCCGCCTGTTCGCTTATGCCCGGGCACCTTCTGACAGCTCGGTCCATCGACTTCTTCAATGCATCGACCCCAGCCAGCCCGATTACCGCTATCAATGCCGTCTTGAGGTCCTTACTCTTGAGGAAGGCTGCCGCGAATGCTATTGCGGCAGTACCCGTAAGTATTTGTTTCTTGAAGTTCGCCCCGGAGTCGCCGCTGATGGTCACGTTCTCGGCAGCGACAACCGCGCCGTTCTGGTCGCGAGTTGGGACTGGTCTTCCCTCGCGGTCACGAATGCTGAACGTCAGCCGCGTCGTGGCCGAGTACTTGAGTGGCACGAGGTCAAGTATCTCATCCTTGTCATCGCTGAACGTTGTTGCCGCCGACAGCAGATAGTCCGCATCCCTCTGCTGGCTTACCAGCTTCACCGCGCCCATCTGGCTGAGGTAGCGCCTAAAGTCCTGGATAGACTTGACTCGGAGGCGCGAATCGCCGCGGAAATCGGACACATACACTGTGATCGGCGGACGCCGCACAAACGCGGTTGTTCCCTCGGTCAGCAGTTGTGTTGGGCGGCAGAGATCGATTGAGGCCACCTTGCCCGCAGACGATGCGAATACCAAGCCGTTGTTCAGATATGATGCCTCACCGCCGAGTTCGCGTTCAGGCGGGCCGAAGTTAGCTTGCACCTGCTGCCAATCGTCGCCTACTCGAATGCCACCTACCATCCCGCCTCTGCGATCCACCAAGCGTATTCTCTCGACAACTCCGCTCTTCAACTTCCCGCCGAAGGCGTCTCCTCCGGGTCGCACCTTCGCCCACAGGCCTGCGCTATCGCTCTTCCACCATTGACTGCCATCAGGCTCCGCCGACTCCGGCCGCGGCCGCCTGAATCCCCTTCCAAGCGCCTTCTCCGCGTCCGCCCCGGAGATCAGCACATCGAGGCCACGCGCAGCAATGTGCACCTCCTTCACCTGCGTCAGCCTCAACGGCGGCAGATTGTCTATTCGGTTAACGCCGGCATAGGAATCATATGGGCAGTCTTCTATCACTCCCTCAAGTTCGCCGCCAGGGACGGTTCGCGAGAAGCGCAGTGGCACCTTGCCGGCGTCGAAAATGTAGGTATCCAACTGAAACCTGAGTTTGCCGTCTTGACCGGCGGTACCCACCGGGAAGTCGTCAGCGCCTTCCTTCGTCGGTGGACGATAGACCCGCGTGTCCGGAGGCGCCGTCAACTCAAAGTCAACCACGTTACGGCGCACGGCGATGGTCAGGGTGTCCTCGTAAACAGCGGTACGCACTGCCTGCCCCGTCTGACGCGCGGCCATCTGCGTAAAGGATGCGAAGATAACGGCGGCGCCTGATGCCAGCTTCTCGCCCTCATCCCCCCGCAACTCCGCGATCTTAGCCCCTCGATGGGACGTTATGAGCAAGGCGTTCTGCCGGGAATCGACCGCCGTCCACTCCGGGTTGCCGTCAGGCCGCTTGCGGTCCGGCGCAAAGGCCAGATCAATGGCGGCCGGCAGCGGCCTAATCGCGGCGATCCTGGCTTTCCCGTTGCTTCCGGTAACCAGGTTCTGTACCGTCGCACCGCCGCTCTTGGCCCTTATCTTAGCCTGAACGTGCATTCCCGAGATCGGTGTTCCTCTGACGCTGACAAGCTTGACGACTAGGTTCTGGACAACATCTTGTCGCTGCCCTGTGTCCACACCATCGTTCACCCTCTTCCGATGGGCGATCTCATCTTGCACCCATTTGTCGTGCCTCTTAGATCCGGCGGCGACATGCTTGCCTCCCTTCGCCATCGGGATCTTCGTGGGAGACCCGAGAATGCTGCGCCAGTCTTCGCCGCCGAGCCCCATGAGCAACCCGGTCATGATCACCAGCCAACTCGCAACTGCTACGATTGCGACCCGAGAGCGTACCGCCTGATGACGCATTCTAGACCTCCTATTTCTCCCCATATTTGCCTAGCACCATCTTCGCCAACTCATTCTTGGGGTCGTATTGAAGCGCTTCCCTGGCTTTCCAGATAGCTGTCTCCCGGTCGCCCATGAACGCCGCGGCCCCAGCCAGGGTGGCGAGAGCATTGGCATCATGCGGTGACATCGATGCCGCCTGGTTCGCGAGGGCAAGGCCTGACTGCCCTGTTGCCATCCAGTCGCGGTTACCACTTTCTTTCTGCTTGGAGGCGCGTAGGAGAAGCCAACTCGCGACCGTGTACAGGTAGACAGGCTTTGCATCAATACTGATGGCCTCGCGCCCCTTTGCGATCGCGTCCTTCAACCGTCCGTCTCGCTGGAGGCGCATGGCTTCCTTGAAGATCGTTTCAGAGACGGGCGGCGTCATGACCCTGTCGAGGCGCAACCGCCCCAACTCGTTGTCACCCTCGCCGATGGTGATCGTGCGGGACGCAGTCTGATAGCCTCCCGCAGTGACCGACAGCGTTGCAGTGCCGGGCGACACATCGACTCTGAACTTGCCCTCGCCATCTGCGGTTGCGGGGGGCACGGAGCCGATGGTAACGGCGGCCCCGGACACCGGCTTGCCGGTCTGCGCATCTACGACCACGCCGGACAAGGTGGCACGATCGAAAATCGACACCATACGCTGCCAAACATGGCCGATTTGCCGGATCGCGAACGCGCCCCCCGTCAAGGCCCCCCATGCGACGACTGCAGCCACGGCAAGCGCAAGCGCCGCCCGGAGCGCGCGTTGGCCGAGAACCGCCCACCACGGACGCAGCTGACGTTTGACGGCCGGCCAGGGGTCCTTGCGGCCAGCGCCGGGAACAATATCCTCCTTCGGCCCTGTTTCCGCTGTATCGGGGTGGTCGTTGTCGAGCCCTGTTGGCTCGCTGGCCTCCTCACCGGGGCGACCGCCGCTGCTTCCGCCGAAATCCGTCCTCACCTTCGGCAGAGCCGCCACCCATCGGTCCCATTCCTCTTGACTCACACAGTTGATTCTGACAGCGCCAGTGCGACGGCTCCCCGTTCCGGCGAACGCCAGGGGGACAATGTACGTGCGGCCCAGCCAGGCGGAATCGGCGATAACAAGAAGGTCCACCACGGACTGGGCGCTATGCTCTCCAGTCTGTGGAGAAACCTTTAGCCACGACCATTGGGCAGACACCGAGACACTGGCCTCCGCATCCACACAACGGAGGCGGAAGGAGCACTGGCGGCCGCATGGCGCGGCCAACTCCCATAGCACCGCGCCCCCCCGATCAGTTGACGCCTCAACTTCGCATCCCTCAATCTCACATCGAGAGTCACTGAGGAGGGACGGCGAGGCCCAAAGCTCCCCTATCTGCAGCGTTGAACGCATTGTCGGATCTTGGATGCGCCCTTCGGCATCGGCGGTCCCTTGCACGTGGCCTCAGCGGCACTTCACGCGGCATTCGTCTCCGGCGGCCACTGCAACTGCCGTTCGCAGGTTTCAGTCGAGCACTCTTTCTGGCCTTTGCTGACCGCTTGGCCGCACGTCCGACACTCGGCTCTGCCAGATGAGAAAACACGTACGTATTGGCTCGTACCTAGCCCTTGCTCTTTACACATGCTACGGTAAATCTTCCCCATCTCACCAAAGGCGGCGGCGTATGAGTCAATGGCTTCCCAGTATTCCTTCAACTCCACGGTAGGCACGTCATCCTCTCGTTTCTCCACCCCAGCCATGAAGTCGACCAGCAACTTGGCTACGGCCCGTTCGTCAAGATCGCGGCGCCTCTGCTCAACGCAGTCAACAAGTGCTTCGTAGGTCTGCGAGTCATCCAGAAGCACCCCCGCTGCGTCACTGAGAGTGCCCCTGAATTCCGTTGTGCGCTTCCCTCCGGCACCGTCAAAACCGAACTCCAAGACGACCTGGCCACTGCGAAGGCGCACCTCGCGAAGAACCTGCAAGGCGCGCGCGGCGATAAAGGTCTGCTTGCGCTCGGTCAGCACGCTCACGTTGGGCTTACTCCACCGCGTCCAGCGAAAGTCAGAAGGCATGGTGTGCAAAGCCTTCCCCCTGGCGCTTAGAACCTGATCATAGACTTGCTTGAGCCCATCCATGTCAGCCATGATGCGGATGGGAAACCCTGCGAGATGCTGGTGAACGATGATCAAGTGCCTTTCGTCCAGCGCAGCCGCCGGATTCACCGTTTTCACACCTCGAGCCTGCACCCCTAACCCGTTGAGCAAGCTGTCGATGAGGGAACGCGGTTTCTCATCGGCCGTGTCGGGGTCGCGGATGAGAACTCCGCTACTATGCATGTCCGAATCCTTGTACGTGTAATCGGCGTCATTGTACCTCAGCGCCAGGTATGGATCGGATCCAGAAACCGCTGTCCTAATGGCGCCCTCCCGTGCTGTGACGGAATCGTTCTGTTCAAGGAATCGCGCAACGACATCGCTCTCCTTTTGGAGGCGCGCAAATACATTTCGGGCGCGCTGCATCAGAGTGTCGCGGAATATATCTCGGTCGAGACTGCTGGAATAGCTGTCCAAGAGTCGGAGAAGGTCTGGCCCATTGCTGTCGGTTATCAGCGGCATCAGAGCACTATTCAGATAGTTCCTGAGGTTTTCCTCCCCCTCCTTGCCCGACATAACTTTCTTCCACCACTTCTGCGGGTCGCCTTCGATCCCGCGTTTGGGGTCGTCGCGTGTGTACAGGAGGTTGCGAATTGCGGTGGTGGTCAGATCAGCGGCAGTCCGAGACCGCTCTTCGAACTCTCGCGATTCCACGCGGAGGAATTGAGCCAGGGCGGTCACCCTATCTCCAAGCTGCTGGGTGCGCTCGCGAAGCTCCCGGAAAATCTCAGCCTCGAACGGCGCCAGCATGTGGTCGAGCCTTAGCTTGCACAAGTCCTGCATGAGTCGCGCGTGCCGGCCGGCGATGTAGCGCGACACCACCGGACGCCGGTACCAGGACAGCAGCGTATCAGAAACAAGCCCTCTAATGATGGTGGATGACGCAGCCAATTCCTTGGCGCGCGCATCGATCTTCTCCAGCATATCGACAGGAGACTTCTTGCCCTGTTCCATTTCCGTGAATCGCTTTTGCAGGGCTTGCAGCAGGGCCGTTGCATAGCCCGTACCCTTGCGGTCGCGACTCAGGATGCTGTTCAATTCCTTGTCGAGCTTTTCACGGCAGTTCCTCGCGGTGTCGGCGAGGTGTTCCTCAATCGAGCCGGCCACCTTCCTCAATCCGTCGCCAGACAGACGCTCATCAAGTTCGCGTTGGGTTGCTTGGACTGTCTGCACGACGCGCGTCAGCGAGGCCCACGGCATGAGGATCTCGCTGGCGATACCGCTCGACATACCGCTGATCTTGGACGCGTACCAGTTGCGGAGAGCAACGCCCCCGGCGGCACTGGTCAGCGCATCGGCCACGGCGTCCTCGGAGATACCCAGACGGACGAGCGCCTCGGTCACCGTGTGGTCCGAGATGCTAGGAGCGTTCTTGCCGGCGCTGTCGCCAACCAACTCGTCCATCGCCATTTTCGCCAGCCTGGCCGCGCAGGATTCAACCAGGTTCTGGACCGGGATCTCGATAACACTCAGTCCAAAGGTCAGGTATCTCTGGTTGTTGCCTCGGGCCTTCGAGTCCGGAGCGGCGAGCGGTGTCTTAAAGTTATCTCTGTAGTCGGTAACCTGCTTCGAAAACTCCGAGGTCGCGCGCAGGAACATGTAGTGGCCAATCATGCTGACGAGGTCTGACGCCGCCACGGTATATGTCTTGGAACCACCTTCAGCAACGGAAGCGTGTTTGGTGGAAAGCAGGTGAGTGAAGTCGAAAGGCCTGTCCCGACGCGGCGTGCCAATATCCCACGGAGGCGTGTACGAGCGTCCCTCATCCAGATAATGATTCAGCTCGATGAGAGCTGCGCAGGCATTGGCCCGGCAATCGACATCTCCGAGCTGCACCTCCTTCAGCGGAATGGTAAGGTACGCTTCACCCGGCTGCCCGCACAAATCGCTAACGAGATACCCGACGTCTATAAACGTCCCCGAGCCGGTGCCGCCAAGCAGCGAACCGACGATGAAGATCTGTCGTGCGCCTGGGTTGACCGGGACCTCGGTGTTGGCGTCTAGGCCCAGATACGTCTGGATCCAGGTCGCTGTGAGCGGAGCGGTGGTATCCGCAGTCAGGCCGGTCCATACGGTTTCTAGGGTGGGTTTTACCTGGGCAAGATTCTCAAGAAGGGCCAGTCGACCAAGCCCGCGCACCTGGCCCGCGCCCTCGTGGATGTCATCGTGGTCCTTGACCATTTCGTAGGTCAGCCATCCGCGCAAGTGCGGGGGGAGCTCACCGGCATTCATCCGCACAGTGTTCTTAATCTGCTGGAATCTGTCTCTGGAAATCGTCAAGTGACGATGCTCGATACCTGAGAACGCGATCGCGCGCTCGATCCCGGCGCTAGAGCCTCCGGGCCTGCTTTCTCCAGCCGTGTCCAGCGCCAGGAACTTGAATGCCGGCACCTTGGTGAGATCCTCCCCAAACTTCGAGACGAGGCGCCGACGCACGTCGTAGAGAACCGCTTTTCCCGTTCCGCCAAGACCAATGAACAGAGTAGGAGTAATGACCATCTCTCAGCCCCTTTCCGTCAGCCATGTGCGCTGCCAGTTCGACCTCGGCACCATCAGCAACAGGCCAATCACGGCGATCGCCAAGACACCCCACACAATCCACAGCCGATAGGATTCGATAGCGGGACGAAACACGATGTGGTAGATAGCGTAGCTACTGAGTATGAAGAAAGCGTAGGCGGCCCGGATCGACCTCGAGGGATGCCAGCCAACGATCTCCAGGAAAAAAAGAAACACCAGGTTAAACAGCACCAGCGGCAGCAACTCCCACCACAGGACGGTGATCCACTGGCTCTGATGCTCTACTACGTCGGCCCATGTTCCTTGCAGACTGGACATCACGCCTGAAGGCGTGGTTGGCGACGGCTCCTGCGCTAGAGCCCAACTCGCCAGTGCAGACAGCAGGACCATCACGCATGCCGCCACGGCTAGGGATCTGATCATCTTACACTCCTTCTATCACTTGCTCAAAGCCTCGGTAACTGGCGCACAAATGCGGCCACCTCATCATTTGGCCTCGGGCGCTGCAGCCGGGGCTATCCCTCTTCGCACCCGGACGACGGTCTCGTTCCCCGTGACCTTCCTGTGCTGCACCCGCCATGACAACCCGCTTCCCTCCGCAACGACCTGGGTGCGAGTGTCATCCTCGTCGCTCTTGCGGACGACTACCCGCCGCGGGAATTGCCCCACCACATAAGCGATCGGCGCGCTGACCCCGGCTATCGGATAGTAGACAGGTTCATCGTCTCCCCCGCCTATAGCGACGGACACCCCCCGCCCCACCTCGAACGTCTGGGATGGCCCGGGCGGCGTCACTTGTTCGATCGTGACGGCGACCCGCCGGGTGAGCGCGAAAGCAGCACCGACCCCAAGCACCAAAACCACCACCACTATGAATCCGGTCAGGTTAGGCGGAGGGGGGGATGGGGGGGGAGGGGGGGGCTCAACGGGACCTCTATCCACCCTGTACGCGAAACGGCGCGTAATGATCTTGCCGTTCTGCGGGATGGCGATCTTGGGGCCTCCAACTCCGTGATAACCCGCGATAACGGACAGGCAGGGCTGATTGTTAGGCGGCAAGGAATACAGCCAGATGCCAGACAGATGAACATCTCCTAGGATGCGAGAGAATTCCTCCATCTGTTTGCGCCCGTTGGCGGTAGCCGGCGGCTGGTCAACCTCATCAGTCAAGATCAGGAACATGGCATTTCGTCCCGCCTGTGACGCCTCACGAACCGCTTTCAGCGCGTGCAGCTTGGCGGCCACGAGATCTGTGTTCTCGTACGGATTCTGCTGCGACGGCACATCCGTCCCTGCCCGTATCCTGCCGAGGAAGTAGCGGAAGCGATCCGGATCGGGGTCGCTGGGAACGCGCAGGTCGGTTGAGCGCAGTACGTACGGCCCGATTTCAAAGACACGCGCGCGGTCGCCCGGCACGAGATTTGCCACCAGAAACGTCCTGACTAGGCTGGCGGCATCGCTCAACTGCTCATGCGCAGTCATGCTCCGCGACGTGTCGATGCCGATGATGATATCCCAGTTCTCGCCGTCCCAGCCGCCGATCTGGTTGATGATATGGTCCCTCAGCACCTTGTACAAGTCCGGCTTATGTCCTGGCGACGCGATGTCCACGCGCGATCGCGGCGCCCCGGCGTCTGTTTGGCACCCAGCCGTGGTCAAACCTACCCATAACCCGGCCATGACCGAGGCCATGAGCGCGATCAACCTGCCGACTTGCAGCCGCCTGTCGGCACGGTTAGTGCTCACTGATCTGGAACCCATACAGACTCCCTTTGGTCGTGGTAGCGAAAAGCATACGCGCCGGCGCGGAATATGCTAGCCACGCGGTCAGTTCGCCGTCGACTGGCTGCGATGCGACCGGTTCACCTTCTGGATTGACGCCCAGCGATACGCCGGACAAACATTGCGCGTGGTTGATGCGAGGGTCTGCGGTCCCCCACACCAGCATGTCCTGCCTCGGACCCGCGGAATCGGATATGTACAGTAGCTCGGTTCGCGAATCAAGATGCGCGGGACCCAAGTGCTTTATCGTGCTCACGTTCAAGTTCTCTCCACATGCCCTGATCACTACGCTGCCGTCGTCCCTTGCCACGCGAATATACAGCCGCCGTTCTGCTTGGTTCCAGCAGGGAGCACGATGAATGCGGCCGCCGGAGTCAAACGGAGTGGTCTGGAGGTCCGCGGTCACCTGATGGATGGTGCGGTAGCGCTCCGCTACGTAGACGCAAGACGCGCTTACCGTGGGTAGGAGAAGATCGCTCTCTGCCTCAACGACCGGCTCCCGCTCGCTGACTGTGCGCGGAGTGACCCCGTCGGCCTGAAAAGAGTTGAAAGCGATCCGCAGAAGCCGCTTGCCGGAAGGCCAGAAGACGCTTTGTCCGTCTGCGGAGACCACACCGACGGATCCCTGCTCAATGTCGCCCGCCCCGAGCGTCAACACGTGCATTTGCTGATCCGAAGCGATGTCGACGGCCACCAGCGTGCCGTCACGCGTTCCGGCGAAGCACATGTCGCCCGCCCATACGAGCGGAGTAGTGACGGACGGCAGATCCCCGGAGTCAAACTCCTGTTTATCTGAACCTTCGGGGTCGATTGCCCATATGCGACCGTTTTCGGACGCCATCCAAATGCGCCCTCGGTGCAGCGATGGTGTCACTGAGGGGACACAGAACCGATCCGTGCCAAGCGCAGCGAATCCACAGTCCTCCGGTTTTCGCAACGATTCACCGAAAGCTTGGCCGCTGCCTTCGCCGGGCCGACCGACCACGCCGTACGCGTGCAGCCGGCCATCATCCGTCAGCACGAAGACTCGGCCCTTGGCCACGACGGGTGAAGACAATCGGGCCATCTGCCCCGGCTGAGTGAAAATCGGCGCGCACCATACCTGTCGAATGACAGCCGGCTCGGGTAGGGCCATTTCAGTCCAGCGCTTGAGGAGTGTCGGGAAGGAATCAGCGACCCCGCATGTAGCTTCGTCCGACGGCCCACACACATCACAGGGCCTGTCCGGGTGAACTAAGGAGAAACAAGTCGGACAGATCGCGAGTAGGCTGAGACACTGGCGACAGAAGAGCCGCTCCGTTGATCTCTCCTTGGCGACGTCTCGGCCCTCACATATGGGACATCGGGCGGGAAGACGTAGGCGGCAGGATGGACATCGCTCGTTCCCCGCGGCAGCCATAGCCCCGCAAGCCACGCATGGCTCGCAGCAGTCCGGGCACGCTGCTTCGCCAGAAGCCAGGATCAGGCCGCACGTTGGGCATGAGAGTCGCAGCAGCTCCTCAAGGGTCGAGGGCGCCAGAATCTCGCTGCGAGCATCGGTCAACGAGTCGTCCTCAACACGCAATTCGCGTTCCCCCTTGATCGCCCGCGGCAAATGTGCGTTCGCACATCATGGCAGTAAGCACAGTTCGGATAGTAAGGGCGCAACTGAGTGCTTCGCGATCATAGCCATGCTGGCTTGAAGAGGTCAACGGGGCGTGTTGAAGGGGAGGTGGCGCGACAAGAGGTTGGCTAGTAGGTAAGCTGCCGCCTGGCCGCGGACTAGGCGAGTCCGATCGCTTCATGACGACTATGCACTCCGCACAATACCGAGTACGGGCTGCCGTCTGATGTTGTGACGCAGACTCTACCGCCGGGGAAACGACGGACAGCCGCGATAATGTGCGAGTGCATTCCGCGTCATTCCACCTTTCTCCTTCCGCGATCTCCCGAATTTGTGTCAATCGCCGCCCCATGTGTACCACCGGCCGCCGCCTGATGTGTACCACCTTTCGGTGATTCCGGGTCGTTGCGAGCAGTGATTGACGGTCACTGTTTCTTGGGTGTCTGAGCCGATGGTTTCGCCTCCTTTCTGCCAACCGCGCGGCTCCGTAGTAGCCTGGACGGATTCCCACATGTTGCCATCACGCCCGGCTCAGATATTGATCACTTCCTCGCCCCCGAAGGTTCGTGCCACTTGCAGGTAGCTCTTGAGGGCATCGCATGCCGACTTCAGACTGTCGGAGTAGCTTATGACTTCGCCCAGATCCTTACACTGAAAGCTGTCACCATTAAGCAACTGCTTGACTCGGATGTCCAGCTTAGTGTCAGTTGGCTGCCCCCAGATGTTCACCATGGCCTTTTGCAGAAGAACCTCATTCTCCATACGATAATGATTGACCAACTGCCGCTCCTCGTCCGTCAAACGAACCTGCGCTGTCACCTGGAACCGCACGCCACCCATGAGGCCTTTGCTCTGATTCTTCACAATCACCAACTGCATCTGCTTTCCCTCCTCTTGATCTGCATGCGACGGATCCGCTCAATGCGAGCCCAACAATCCGACCGCAAACATCTGTCATCGGCCACGTTCGCCAACGCGCCGCGTCTCACGATAATAGACTTGTGGCACCTGCACCCTGACGCGCCCGAAACGATGGTTCAAAGTCGATGAACTGAAGGGTTGCATGCCCCCAAATCTGCCCAGTCTTACTTCTTCCTCATGAAATCAGGACAGGACTGATTCCACCGCGTCTGCTCATTTCGCTTCTTGCACCTACCTTCGACGCCGTGTGGCCACTGCGTCTTGACCCACCACACGCACAACTCGCAACGCTTGTCGCTGGCCACGCTTTGGCCTCCTTTCTGCCGCCCGGCGCGCGCCAAGAAAACGAAAACCCGACCATCCTTGTGGTCGGGTTCGCTATTGGCTCCACGCAGACTACGCCCGCCAGACTTGGGCTCAGCGCACCATGGATTCGCCTGCGGTTCTTCGCCTCCACATGGCATTACGCTATTCGGTTATCTTCTGGTCGTCCGAATCGGTCTCTCGGTCCCTCCGAAGTACGCGCCACGCACGCTGGCAGTTGGCTGGTTGTCCACCCTATACTACGCCGTCCCGCGATCTCCTTCTTGGGGGGAAGCGCCGCGTTACGCCGACCGTCCTCAACGCTTCCTCGAACAGCCTTACATCCTCCGCAAGTTCGTTGGGGCGGTCCTCGGTGTAGACGCCGACGCACACCGCGTCCTGCGGGCGCAGCTTGCGCGCGACGTACTCGAATGCCTCGCGGGGATCGTTGCGTCCTGCCGCCATGACCTTATAGTGGAGGGCGGGCTTCGAGAGGCGCTGGATCACATCGGTCATGGCGTCGCGGTCCTCGGCATGGAACCATTCGCTCTCGCCGACGATGTGCTCGGCGTGGCGGGCGCGGTTCGACGGGTTGTAGTAGCAGCACATGTAGAAGTCGCAGTCGAGGTGTTCCTCGGCCCATTCGAAGACCTTCGGATTGTGCCCCGCGACTCCCGCAGGCAAGCCCGCGTCGTGGATCATGTTTATCGCGGCGGGCACATCGTCCAGGCGACCCGCGGCGAGTAGGTTATCCATGACCCCGCCGTGGACGTAGCAGGCCTTGGCGCGCCCGTGAATCGCGTTCTGAACGCCGCGCTCGATGGTGCCGACCTCGGGGCAAGTCTGGGCGACCCACTGGATGCCCCCGCCTTCGTCCCAGTACTCCAGGAGTACGCGCATGATGTGGTGATCGGCGCGCCCGACGTGTGTCGTGATGCCAAGGCGTTCCGCCTCGCGATAGGTCGCCTTGATGCGCTCGCAGGTGAAGTAGTGAACCATGCGCGCGCCAAGCTCGGCGGTCTGATGGCTGAACCCGCTGAACGGGTTGCCCCCCAGCATGAAGCGGCTGACTTCGAGATCGCCCAGGCGGATTGTACCGACGGCCACGAGTTTCCTCTCCTCTGCGGCGGCTAGGCTGGATTATCCGTACTCCGCAACGCGTCGTCGGGACAGCCGCCGCGTGGAACGGCGCGTGAATGCGCGCGGATTATTCATGACGGTCCCGGCTGCATTCTGTGCGGAGGCCGAATTCAGCATGAATAATCCGGGCTCGCGCGGCGCGCCCGTCGCAAGAAATTCCCTCATTTGATAGATTACCCGCCGCCGCCCGCGCCTCCTGCGCGGGACGGCGTGGGCGACGCTCGGCACCGATACGCCTCTCCCTTGCACAGCCCGCCTTGTTCTTCGCCGCCCGCTGTGGTATCGTGACGCCAGTACCTTGGATCCGAGGTGACGATGCCCCTCATCACTGATCCCGACCAGGCCCGCGCTATCTACCGCGAGGCGCGCGACCAGCGCGTATGCATGCCCGCCTTCGGTACCGAGAACCGCGACACCACCGAAGCCGCCTTCCGCGCGGTGGCCGAAGTTGCGCGTGAGCACGGCATCGCCAGCCCGCCCGTCGTCGTCGCCGTCACCGCGCACTACGAAGGTCGCACCCAAATGCTGAACTATACGTCGCTGGGCACCGCGGAGGAGGGCTTGCTCGCGCTGCGCGACGACATGGAGCGGTTGTGCCGCCCCGATGGCCCGTATCCGCGCGTGCGCGCCATGGCGCACCTCGATCATGCGCAGCCCGAAACCGACCAGCGCGTCATTGCGGCGGGCCTCGACTTCTTCGCCTCCATCATGTACGACTGCTCCAGCCTGCCGCTGCCGATTAACATGGCGCTGACGAAGAAGTTCGTGGAGGCGTCCGGCCGCCGCGTCATGGTCGAGGGCGCGGTTGACGAAATCTACACGTCGGGCTCGGGCGAAGTGAAGAACGAGCTTACGACCGCGGAGCAGGCCAAACGCTTCGTGGATGAAACCGGCGTTGACCTCATCGTCGCCAACCTCGGCACGGAACACCGCGCCACAGGGGAAACGGCGGTCTATCACGGCGACCGCGCGCGAGAGATCAGCGCTATCGTCGGTAACGTGCTGGTGCTGCACGGGACGTCGTCCCTGCGCGACACCGGGCTCGACATGCTGCGTGGCGACGGCATCGTCCGCGTGAACATTTGGACCCGACTGGAGCACGTCGCGGCGGTGGCGATGACGCGCGACATTATCGAGAACCTGGGCGGGATCCTGTCCACCCACGAGATGCGGGATCTGGTCGAGAAGGGAATCCTCAAAGCGCGGTTTGCGCGCGAGCAGTCGCGCCGCAAGCCCGGCCTCGACTTCATCGCGAATGTCCATCGCAGAGACGACGTGTGCGTGCCGGCGATGGTCGCGCTGATGAAGCGGTATCTGATCGACCTGGGGTACGCGGATCTCGGTGAGGCGGGATAGGATCAACCGCAGAGAACGCAGAGACCACGGAGAATGTCACGCGAGTGCCGTTCGGGAGGTTCGACATCCACTCATTCGCTTCGCTGACGTGCCTCGCCATAGCGGCCCTCGTGGCGGTTCCGGTCGGCGCTGCCACGGCGTCATGCGTGCGCCTCGATTGCGGCTCGGTTCGTCTCGCATTCGATCAGGCCTCGGGCCAATGGGTCGGCCTGTGGCGCGCGGGCTCGCCGACGAACCTGTTGTCGCCGGGTGATCTACCCGACGTCGAGATCCATGTCGCCGATGGTCCGGATTTTCCCGGGCCCGGACGGAGGCTCGTCGCTCATGGCATCCGCCGCGAGGCCGGACACTGGCGCGTCGAAATCGAGACCTCCGATGGGCCGTGGCGCGTGACATGCTTCTATGAAGTCATCTCCGATCCATCGCTCATCCGCCGCAGCATCTCGGTTCAATGGTCGGGGCAGCAGCCCGTGAAGGTCACCGGCATCACGCTGCGCGCGCCGTCCATCGGCCTGGGTGGCGGCGGCGGCAGCTTCTACCTGCTCCCGAGCGACTTTCCCGTGCAGCGGCACACGTTCCGTGACCTCCGCAGGGAGCGTCGCGCGACCGAGCAGGGCATGGCCAACGCCGGGGAAGTCATCGTCTACTCGCCGCAGGGCAAGATCGGGATCATCGCCGGCTACCAACTCGACGTTGACGGCGCGCGGATCGCAGTCGAGGAGGGCGCTGGAACGGTATCGATCGCCCACGAGTTCAGCACGATGGCGCGGCTCGCCCCGGGCGAAAGCCTCGACTGCGGTTCGCAATGCCTGCTCGTCGCGTCCGGGTCGTGGGATGATGCGCTCGCCGGCCTGCGCCGTCTCTCCGACTCACTCAACAACGGCCCGCCCCGCGACCGCCCGGCGTGGCTCGACCGCTGCGCGATCTACTCGTGCTACCCTGGCGGTAGCATCGATACCGGCTTCCGGGGCGCCGGCGGATTCGCCGATTTCGAGCAGCGCCTGCCCTATCTCGCCGGCCTCGGCTTCACCGCGCTCTGGCTCAACCCGATCCACACGCCCGCCCCTTGGATCTACGGCATCAGCGATTACCGCGGGATCGCGCCCGCCTTGGGCACGGAAAGCGACCTCAAGCGATTCGTCGCCCGTTCTCATAAGCTCGGCATGAAAGTATTGCTCGATCTCGTGCCGCACGGCCCCAACGAAGATACCCCCGCCGCGCGCGACGCGCCGCCCGAAGCATGGACCTACGATGAATCGGGCAAGCTCGAGCACGCCTGGGGCGGGCTTGCCGGTGACTACGCGAGCCGCGGCTGGAAAACCTACATGTCGGACATCGCCGCATATTGGGTGCGTGAATTTGGCGTGGACGGCTATCGCGTTGACTGCGCCGGCGGCAACGGCCCGAACTGGAAGCGCGGCGACGGCCGCCGCCCCAGCGTATCATCGCCCCTCGGCGGCCTGGAGTTGCTGCAATCCGTGCGCGACACCATCCGCCCCCTGAACCGCGACGCAGCGCTCTTCCCCGAGTCGTGGGCGCCGATCTTCTTCCGCTCCGGCGACCTCGTCTACGACTACCCGTTCTACCAGGTCATGCGCCGGCTCGTCACGTATCCGTCAACGGAGGAATGGATCCGCGATGCGCGCGCATGGCTTCAGATGGAGCGGCTGACCTACCCGCAGCGCGCGGTGCACGGCCTCGTGCGCTTCGTCGAGAACCACGATACGGTGCGCTCGGATGAGTTGTTCGGCGTCGGGCCGGCCCAGGCGCTGACCGCGCTGTGCATCTTTGCCCAGGGCACACCGATGGTCTACCAGGATCAGGAGATCGGCTTCGGCGTCCGCCTCAAGCAATGGATGGACTCGCGTCAAACGTGCGCTGAACTCCGCAGCGGTGACGCCGACTACGAGGCCGTGCGCTGCTCCAGCCCGGGCGTCCTGGCATTCCTGCGCCGCGGCAACTCGCGAGCTGCGGTCGTCGCCATCAACTTCACGTCGAGCGAAGCGCGCGCCCGGCTCGAATGGCCGCGGGAACTGGCCGCGCGCTTTCCGTTTGCGTATAACGGCGCTTCGGGGAATCTGGTGTCCCGCAACGGCGCCAGCGCCACCGTCGCAATCCCCCCTTACGAGCCGGCCGTGATTCTGCTTCGGGCACGGGCGGCGGGGGCATCGGGTAGGGGCGGCTCGCGAGCCGCCCAAACACACCCGCGTTCACCTGTCGCACACACTGGCACGCAACCTACGGCTACCGCTGGGCCCTTGCTCGTGAGCCAGGATCGCCAGGCGTCAGCCGACGGCACGACCGAGCGCCGCCTGCGCCTGGCACCCGCCAAGTATTGGTTCGTGAACACGTCTGAGGGCCTGCTGCTCGACGAGTTCGTGGACCGGCATACGGTCGAACCGATCACGCGCTACGAGCGCCTGTGGCGGCCACTCGAGGCGGGGCTATGGGTTGGGCCGGGCGCCCCCGCGATGGGTGTCATCGCGGCCGATGGGCGCGGCGTCATCGTCTCAGATTTCAGGCTTGACCTGGTGATCAGCGCGCGCCTGGAAGACTCCTCAAACCGCGGGGAAGCGATCGAAGTCGTCGTGCGTGCGCGCGGGAATCGACCCCCTTACACCGTGCGCGAAGTCGCGGACGGGTGGGCCGTCGTCGGTGCGCTGCGTGTCGCTGTAGGGGGGGGCTGCCAAGCGCCGTTTGGCAGGACTATCCCCGCGTTTTCGGCTCGTAGGGGAGCCCCTCTGCGGGCTCCCCAACCAGGCAGGGCGGCCGCAGAGGGCCGCCCCTACGGAATGCAACGTGATTCGCGCAAAGCACCGACCTCGCCGTTTCCGGAGAACGCTCTCCTCTCGATTGACCCCGTTCGCGTCGTCCTGCAGAACGATCACTACCGCGTCGCGCTTTCGCGCCGCCAGGGCGGGTTGATATCGGCTGTGGGTGTGCGCAGCAGCGGCGCTATGAGGAACGTCCCTGTCCTCGGCGGCGACCTTTATACCGACTGGGGGCTCTACGATGCCGGCACGTACGTCGGCGCGCAATGGGAAGCCACGCCTCGACTTGAGATCACTCGTAGCGCCGGCGCGGTCGAGGTCACCTTCCGCGGGCTGCTGCGCACCGCGTCGTGGAACGGCGTGCAGCGCGGCTATCCCGCTCAGCCGGCAGCGCGATACCGCATTACCTATCGCGCCGACGCATCATCGGTGCTGCGCGTGACG
>Ga0315282_10002737_pt1 | contig 32085 bp, 23 predicted proteins | sample YL17G07_20_MG_FD_203693 | JGI IMG/M metagenome (GOLD analysis project Ga0315282, IMG submission 203693) | Sediment microbial communities from Yellowstone Lake, YNP, Wyoming, USA - YL17G07_20 | ecosystem: Environmental > Aquatic > Freshwater > Lake > Sediment | place: USA: Wyoming | collected...
AGCGGGATCATCTAGCATGGCTCTTCTACACTTCGGGAACAACGGGTAGGCCCAAAGGGGCAATGCTCACGCACCATAACTTGTTGGTTATGACGATGAACTTTTTTGCTGATATGTCACCTCTGGGTCCCGACGATGTCGTCTTGCATGCCGCACCCTTGAGCCATGGAAGTGGTCTTTATGGGATACCCAATGTAGCCAAAGCAGCTGCCAATGTCATCCTGAAGTCGAAAACCTTCGATCCCAAAGTGGTTTTTGAGACGATCCAGAGGAGGAAAGTGACCAATATGTTCATGGCCCCGGCCATGATCAAGAGGCTGATCACTTCCCCGGAAATTGATAACTATGACTTCCGCTCCTTAAAATGTATCAATTATGGCGGAGCCCCGATCTATGAGGAGGACCTTAAGGCCGCGGTCAGAAAACTTGGACAGGTGTTCGTACAACTTTTTGGACAAGCCGAGGCTCCGATGACCATCTCCTACCTGCGCAAAGAAGAACACCTTCTGGAGGGAACCGCGGAACAGATGAAACGCCTGACATCCGCCGGATTTCCGCGCACGGATGTGGAAATAAAAATAGTTGATCCTAACGACAAAGAGCTCCCTCCCGGGAAAATGGGGGAAATCGTCGTCCGCGGAGAAGTGGTGATGAAGGGATATTGGAAGGACCTGGAGGCTACGGCCGAAACGCTCCGCGGAGGGTGGCTACATACGGGCGATTTAGGAATTATGGACGAGAAAGGCTATGTTTATATCCTGGATCGAGCCAAGGACATGATCATCAGCGGGGGAGAAAACATTTATTCACGGGAAATCGAGGATGTCATTCTCAAACATCCAGCCGTTTTCGAGGTTGCGGTCATTGGGGTTCCAGATGAAAAATGGGGGGAATCCATCAAGGCCATTGTGGCTCTGAAACAAGGGCAAAAGGTTGCAGAAGAAGACATTATCAATTTTTGTAAGGAGCATCTGGCAAGTTATAAAAAACCCAAGTCTGTAGAATTCATTGACGCCATCCCCAAGAACCCTTACGGGAAAGTGCTGAAAAGAGCGCTACGTGAGAAATACTGGGCGGGCGAAGCCAGAAGAGTGAGGTGAGGAAAAGTCTGCTGGAGAACCATTCCGTATTATAAATCATTTTTGGGGAATGATTTCCGAGAATATGCCTTCTGAGAAATTCATACAAAGTGAAGGTTTTTCTGGTTCGTATGAAAATAGTTTTAACCAAGATAACATTGACTAAGAATAGCCAGCCAAATGCGTTATGCTCACTTTCAACCCGTAAGTGCATCAAATCTTACCATGTCTTATTTCTGAGGTATTTTCTTTTCTTGGGGGGTGATGGTATGACCCAACTCCTTATCGAGGTATCTGGGCCGATTGCAGAACAACTCCGGCGGCGTGCCGAAGCTCAAGGGCTCACGGTTTCCCAGTATCTGGTGAATCTCCTCTCGCGAGAGCTGAGCGAAGAGTGGCCTCCCGGATTTTTCGAAGAGGTGGTGGGAGGCTGGCAGGGGAAACCGCTGGAGCGTCCTCCGCAGGGGACCTACGAGCATCGTGAGCGCCTCTGATGTACCTGCTAGATACGAATGCTTGCATCCAAATCCTCAATGACACCTCGCCACCGCTGGTCCAGCGTTTAGCCCGCCACGCTCCCTCAGAGATCCGTCTCTGCTCGATTGTTAAGGCCGAATTACTCTACGGGGCGCGGCACAGTCAGCGTATCGCGGAAAATCTGAAACTCTTGGCTCACTTTTTTGCTCCCTTTGAGAGTCTACCCTTCAATGATCGCTGTGCCGAGCACGGATCATTATCTTCTCTTTCAACCGGTAATCATTGATCCTTCTCGCTGACTAATCTCCACGCTTTGTACTCCACATTATTCACCTAAAAAGGATTTGGCGAAAACCGTTAAAGGGGATTCCGTTTAGTTCTTCCTGATCAAAGACATTGACAAAAATGTCCAGCGGTGCAATATAATTTATACTGTGCAGATTGCCGGAAGATCGATGGTGGGTGAAGGATTCATCGGATTGATTCGTTTCCTTTCTGTTCAGAGACGCCCTCGCGGCTGACTCCCGTTGGGGAGTTTGGGGTTCACTTGCTGGGCCTTTCCCTATAGATTGATTTTGCTTTCGCTTGGAGGTGGATGATGGCGGAACCGGAACCGATTCGGAAGATCGGCACGAAGATCGCGATGGAGTGGAGGGACAGCAAGACGGCTGAAGTAGGGGGCACGGAGCGGGTTCGTAAACTCAATCGATTGCTTCATTCCTTCCGACCCTCTTTGGATCTCCATCGGGCGCGTTGCTTCACTAAAATCTACAGAGAAATGGAAGGGTGCAGCGAGAAAAGAAAGATGTACTTGGCCATGGCGGAAACGATCGCGACCCTGCCGGTCGTGATCTACGACTACGAGAGAATTCTGGGCTGGCAAGGAAAGAAACCCCGAACGGAAAACCTTTCCATCGAACAACACGCCCACTGGATCATAGAGGAGTTGGATATCATTCCGACTCGAACGTACGACCCCTTCGAGATCGATGAAGAGGACAAGAAAGAACTGAGAGAGGTCCATCTGCCCTACTGGGCGCCGAGAACTTGCGTCGCCAAGTGGGCCAAGCGGGTTCCTTTTCCCGAAAAAATGCTGGACAGCGGGATCGCCTATGTCGGCAACTATCTCCACAACGCCGGGTCTCATTTCCTGCCGGATTTTCCAGGGCTCTTCCAGATCGGCTTCAAGGGCTACCACGAGAAGGCCCAAAGATTGTTGCAGGACTTGGACCCCAATGACCCCGAGTCGATCGACCAAAAGGATTTTTATGAAGGCCTCGTGGCGGTCCTGGAGGCCATCAAGACGCTCGGGGAGCGATACGCCGAGGGAGCCGCCCAAAAGGCCCGAGCGGAAAAAAACCCCGTCCGCAAGAAGGAGCTGGAAGAAGCCGCCGCCATGTTAAGCCGGGTGCCTTGGAATCCTCCCCAGACTTTTTATGAGGGTCTCCAAACGGCTTGGTTTGTCCAGTTACTGTTGAGTATCGATGGCACCGGCCCCTCGAACAGCCTGGGTCGTTTTGACCAATATATGTATCCTTTATACAAGGCCGACGTTGAAGCGGGACGCCTGAATGAAGATTCAGCCAGGGAGATGCTGGAGGAATTCTACATCAAGTTGACGAACATTGTGGACGTGACCCCCACCCAATTGGCGATCAATGGGCGCGGTTATTTCCGCTTCCAGCAGCTCGACGTGGGGGGGGTGGACCGGAATGGCAATGACGCCTCCAACAAAGTGAGTTACCTGGCCATTCAGGCCATGCGGGAAGTTCACACGACCTCCCCTTCTGTATCCCTGTTGCTTCATCCCAAGACTCCAGATGATCTGCTTTATGAGGCCGTCATGCTTGCCGCCATGGGGATGGGACATCCCAGTTTCTTTAACTGTGAAACCCTGTGGCAGCAGCTCATGGGCCGCGCCGCCGGGCTGAGGGGCCCCAGCAAGTACTCCTTCGACCAAATCCGTGAATACGGGGCTTATATCGGTTGCGTTGAACCCGGGGTTCAGGGAATGCAGTATGGGCACACGGACAGCGCCATGCTCAACATGTGTGCGATGATGAGCCTGGTGCTCAACAACGGGGTCAAACCAAAAGGCGCCCCGGGATGGGGGGCCGGGATGCCGTGCGGTCCCCAGACCGGCGATCCTCGAGATTTCAAGACTTTTGAAGAGTTTTTCAACGCCTTCAAGGTTCAGCTGGTTTACGCGATCAAAGAGTCCCACGCCCACATGATCGTGGGCGAGAAGATCCGGTCCGAGGAACATTTCAAGCCGGTTTACACCATCCTCACGAAGGGGACGATTGAAAAGGGACTCGACGTGGAGGAAGGGGGGGCACCTGTGACCGTGGGCCCCGTGTTGGCCATTTTGGGCACCGCCGATGTGGCGAACGCTCTGTACAATGTCAAGACGATGGTTTATGAGAACAAAGAGATCACCATGGACGAACTCGTAACGGCCATCGGCGCCAATTTCGAGGGCTATGAGCGGTTGAGGGAAAAGTTGAGAAATTCACCCAAGTACGGAAACGACCTGGACGGGCCGGACTCCCTGGCGCGTGAGGTCCTGGACTTTTACGCCCTGGAGACCAAAAAATATAAGACGTATCTCGGTCATTATATGGATCCTTCTATTCAGATGGTTGCGGCCAACGTGAGCTTCGGCAAGAAAACCTGGGCGCAACCCAACGGCAAGAAGGCCGGCGTCCCACTGGCCGATACGATCTCTGCGGAGCAGCATACGGATAAAGAAGGACCCACCGCGGCGATCAAGTCCTACGGCAAGCTGGACCATGCCGGGCAGACCAACGGAACGATATTAAATATGTGGATTTCCAAGTCCGAACTGGTCGCGAGGTAAATTAAATCCGATGGGACGCAGATTGGCGCAGATTTCCGCAGAAAATTGTAACGGTCCTCTTATCGGGATGGAGGCTCATTTGGGGGCAGCCCAAATGGGGCCGTTCCTAAAACGTCTTGCCTGACATTCCGTTCAGGAAGGATGAATTTCATGAACCATAAATTTACCTTCCGGGAAAACTAAAGGAGGGGAGATCATGAAAGCCAGCAGGAAATTCAAGCCGGCAGCTGAAGAGAGTGACCTCTTTTATGACAAGTTCAGCGATTTGCATTTTAAGAGAGAAGGGCTGAAAAAGTTCGCCACCCTGATCCGCACAGCCCTGAATGACCTGGGCATCGCCCACATTCAGTTCAACTGCATCAACAAATCCGTCTTGATCGATGCCCAAAAACATCCCGAGAATTACCCCACGCTGATGGTACGCGTGGCCGGTTATAGTGCGTACTTCACGGACATTGGGAAAGACATACAGGACGATATTATTTCCCGCTCCGAGCACCGGTTCAATTAAAAAGAAAAGATTGAAAATAGTTTAGCCAAAAGGGCAAATAGAATCAGAAGACCCAATTCCTAAAAACATTTTTGCCACAGAGGTCTTAAGACTCAAAAAATGCAGAGGATCTTTGCCCTGTAGAGGCTGGGTCACCCCGCCTCCTACAAAAGTTATGCTCTTTTCGTTTCCAGCTTTTATATCTCTGTGCTCTCGGTGACCTCTGTGGCTAAACAGTTTCAAAAATTGAGCTATTCCTGTCCCATTCGTGTGCCGGGGCGGAGAAGTCGCCCCCCTAAATTCACGCCCGACATCCTGATCCGGGGGGAATAGGTTTTCTTTCCCCCTGAGCCGCGACGGATTCAATCCGAAAAGCTAAAAAATAAAAGAATAACCGCCGAGAGCGCAGAGAGCGCAGAGAAGAATTAAAATGGAAATACCCAAGAACGGTCTGACTTTTTTGAATTTTTCTTTTGAATGATTTGATCCCGCTCGGAGCGGGACGTTCTCCGCGTGCTCAGCGGTGAAAGAGTTTTGTAATTTCCTATACAATGAAAAAGGGTCACCCAGGTTGCCTAAGATGGAAAAACAACTTCACTCCATGAAGTCGGGTGGGATAAATTCGGATGGACCATCCGGGGGGCGGGGGACCGTTTTCAACGCCACCAAATATATGCTGGAGGACGGGCCGGGCATTCGCACGGTGGTCTTTCTTAAGGGTTGCCCTCTTCGATGTCTGTGGTGCAGCAGCCCTCTATGCCAAACGACGGAGCCCAGCCTCGTCTATCTCAAGTATCGGTGTGTCTCCTGCGAGGCCTGTTTGCCGGCCTGCCCGAAGCAGGCCCTTTTTTTGGATGAAGAAGGAAAAATCGGACGCGACTTTGAAAGGTGCACCAACTGTGGGATTTGCAGCCAGGCCTGCCCGGTGGGAGCCCGGGAGATGCGCGGTTCGACGATGACGGTCGAGGAAGTCATGGAGAAGGTGGAAAAGGACCGCATCTTCTACCGGCGAGGAAGCGGAGGCGTAACCCTCTCCGGGGGTGAAATCCTGATGCAGGCCGCCTTTGCCACCAACATCTTGCAACGGTGCTGGGATAAGCTCATCCACACCGCGATTGAGACGTGTGCTTTCGGTGGCTGGGAAGACCTTCGAGCCATCCTCACTTACACCAACCTGGCCTTTATCGATATTAAACATTCCGATCCGTTGATTCACAAAAAACTCACGGGGCGCTCGAATCGTCAAATACTGGACAATATCCGCAAGGCGGCCGCATACTGCCTGGAATTGAAGAGACACCTCATCTTGCGCCTCGCGGTCGTGCCGGGGATGAATGACTCCCGCGAAAACCTCAGGGACATCGCCCATTTTTTGAAAGACTTGCCCGGCGAGTGGGAGCTGAATCTTCTCCCCTACCACAAATACGGAATCTCGAAATACGACTGGCTGGGAAGGGAATACAAGCTCGTTGACGTGGAGCCTCCCTCTCGGGACCAATTGCTGGAGATGGTTCAGTACTTTGAGTCTTTGGGCCTTTTGTGCAGCCTGGGCGGCGCGGAGATCCGGAGCGTGGTGGTCTAAGGCCCATTTCACCTTGCCGCCTTGTTGTTTCGCTCGGGCAATTTTGTTATGGGTTCCGTATGGGTAATTTCGAAAGCTTCATCGATGAGGAGGAAAGAGACCAATGGAGAGTAGGAATTTGAAAGCCTTTACCGGCCGTATCCTGCGCGTGAACCTGAATGATGGCCAGATGTCTGTCGAAGAGCCGCCCGATGATTTCTATAAGCGTTATTTGGGGGGAAGAGGCTTTATCGCAGCCACTCTGCTGCGAGAGGTGCCCGGAGGAATCGACCCCTTTGGCCCAGAAAATAAGCTGATCTTTGCTTTGGGCCCATTAACCGGGTTGCCTCTGCCTGGAGCTGCCCGAAACAGCGTCGGGGCCAAGTCTCCGCAAACCGGGGGATTCGGAGAGTCTGAAGCGGGCGGCTTTTTTGGAGTGGAGCTAAAAAAGGCCGGTTTTGATGAAATCATTGTCGAGGGTAAAGCAGAATCGCCCGTTTATCTGTGGATAAAGGAGGGCGAGGCCGAATTAAGAGATGCCCGACACCTCTGGGGAATGGAGGTGGCTCCGACGCATTTCGCCCTCCAGGAAGAGCTGGGAGACCGGATGGTCCGCACGGCCGTTATCGGCCCAGGGGGTGAACGGCTGATCCGCTTTGCCGGCATATCCAACGATATCACCCATGTGGCCGGGCGGACGGGATTGGGCGCTGTGATGGGCGCCAAGAAACTGAAGGCCATTGCCGTGCGCGGCCGAGCGGAAATTCCGATGGCCAATGAAAAATCGATTCGCGAACTGGGGACTTGGATGGCCAGGAATTTCAAGGAAAGAACCCAGATTTGGAAGTACGGGACGGGTCTTCCCATGGAGGGGTCCAGCCTGGCGGGAGGTGTTCCCACCACCAATTTCAGAGATGGAAGCTTTGCCGAAGTCAAGAAAATTACGGCTCAGGCCGTCTGCGAACAATTCGGGGTGGAAATGTACGGCTGCTTCGCCTGTCCGGTCCGGTGCAAAAAAAGGGTCAAAATAGATGACCCTTACCCTGTGGATTCTATCTATGGAGGTCCTGAATACGAGACCCTAGGTGCCTTTGGAACGAACTGCGGCATCTCGGACCTCAAAGCCATCTGTAAAGCCCACGAGATATGCAATCGCGCGGGAATTGACACCATATCTGCCGGAGTAACCATATCTTTTGCCATGGAGTGCTTTGAAAAGGGTCTACTCACCGCCAAAGATACAGATGGGCTGGAGCTTAATTTTGGGAATGCTGATGCCATGCTGAAGATCCTGGAGCAGATGGTTCAAAAGCAAGGTTTGGGAGCTTTGCTTTCCGAAGGATCCCGGATTGCCGCGAAGAGAATTGGCCGTGGGGCGGAGGAATTCGCCGTCCAGGTCAAGGGCCTGGAGGTTCCTATGCACGACCCCCGCTTGAAGCAAGGATTGGGTCTCCACTACAGTATCCATCCCGCAGGAGCGGATCATTGCTCGGGCATGCATGACAACCTCATGGAAAAGGGGCCCGACTTTCAGGAATGGGCGGGCATCGATATCAACGAATCCATCCCGAGTACGGAAATGAGTCCCCGAAAAGCACGGTTGACCTACCAGTACGGGCTGTGGAGACACCTGAGCAATTATCTCCTCCTTTGTGTTTTCGTCCCTTATCAAAAAAAGGAGATCTGTGAGGCAGTTGAAGCCGCTACCGGTTGGCCCATGAGCCACTGGAGGCTGATGAAGACCGCAGAGCGGGGCATCACTTTGGCAAAGATCTTCAACCTCCGTGAGGGATTCACCCGAGAGGATGATGTTTTACCGAAGCGCCTGGCCACATCGCAAAGAGGAGGGAATCTCGAAGGGGTAATCGTGGACCCGGTAAAATTATCTGAAGCTCGAGAACTTTATTACCAGATGCTGGGTTGGAGTCAAGAGGGGATCCCTACCCGAGCCAGGTTGGTGGAGCTGGATATCGATTGGGCGAGCCAGTATCTTAAGAGGGCCTAAAAGTTGGCCCTTTTTTCTTGACACCCAACCCCCTTTTTCCTATACTCAACCCACTTAAAGGCGAGTTTTTAGGCGAAGGGTAAACGATGGGCGCACGAGCCCTTTACATGGGGCAGGGTTCAACCCCGATGGGGTCAGGGATCCCGCAGCGCCGGGGGAACGGACACGCGCTACGATTGCCGGCTTTCAGGGAGTGCAACAAAAAAATTTTGAAAGGAGACTGAACAATGGCCAAGATCTTCGTTGACAGGCGTTATCTGGTATCCATAGCCTTGGTATGCGCGCTGGTTATCTTTGCGGTCAGCCCGGCCAGGGCGGCCGGGCCGGTGATTCTTCGAGCCGGCGCCTCCGACCCCGAAGGGACGACGGCACCGGCCTTGTCCATCGGCAAGTTGTGCGAGCTGGCGACCAAGCTCAGCAAAGGAGAGCTCAATGTTCAACCGTTCTACCAATCCCTCGGGGTCGAGCAGCAGCTAGCTGCGGGCATAAAGGGCGGCACCATTGATATCGGCTTTACCGCCACCCCCAACCTGGCACCCTTCACGGACGCCTTCCTCCAGTTCGACCTTCCGTTCCTCTTCAAGAACGACAGAGCCTATATCGACGTTCTGGAGAACCACCCGGCCGGGAAGAAAGCCCTGGCCCAGTTCGAAAAGGACCTGGGGGTCAAGGTGCTCCTGATCACAAGTCATACCTACGACGCGCCGGTCAGCGGCACCGACCTGATGACGCGCAACAAGCCGGTAAAAGTACCGGCGGACCTCAAGGGACTGAAGATTCGCACCTCCAGCACCCCGGTCGAGATTAATTTGATGAAGGCCTATGGGGCCAATCCTACGCCGATCCCTTACGGTCAGCTTTACACCGCACTCCAGCAGGGCGTGATCGACGGCAACGCTGCGACCCCCCTGCCTCCCTGCGCGTCCATAAAACTTTACGAGGTAACCAAGTATTATACGGCCATCGGCTTCCGGTTCAACCTTCTGCCCATTTACATGAACCGGAAGAAGTTCGATTCGCTCACCACCTCCCAGCAGAAAGCCATCCTGGATGCCGCGGCCCAAGTCAAGCCTCTGGCCGGGCAATGGGCGAGGGACAAGGTTAAGTCTTCGATCGTCGAGTACGAAAAAGCCGGCGTTCCCATCTACCATCCCACGAAAGAGGAGATGGCTCAGTGGTTGGCCGTGCGGGAGAAGGTCTGGGAGGAGATCGCCGAGGCGTTCAAGGGCAAGATCGAACTCAGCGTGGCCAACGACATCTATAAGCTGAGGCTCCAATAATGAATCATCCCGTCCTTTCACGCTGAAAACCAGACCCGGTCCCCGGGAGAGATAGAAGAAAGCGATTTCTTCCGGGGCCCTCGGATATTCCGGGAAATCCGTAAATCTCAGGAAAATAGACCTTGTGGGGGGGAAACGACGTCCAGAGCAAGGCGGGCTTTTCCGCCGCCAAAGGGATAATGAGGAGGAAGAAGAACGCTGGAAGAAGAAAAAACCATAGCCTCGCCTGCCGTTGTATCTTCCGCTTGGGGTCGCCTCCTTTTCAATTTAAGCGATGCCGTAGACCGGGCCTGCACCTTCGCCTTCGTGATGGCCACCGTCGCTTTCAGTCTCACCATGCTCGGGGGCGTATTTTTCCGTTATGTATTGAATAGGTCCCTGACCTGGTCTGATGAAGTCTCGCTCATCTTCTTCATCTGGGCCACGCTCCTGGCCATTGCCTCCGGCTACCTGCACGATAAGCATGTGAATCTCGACCTCATCGTTCGCAAGCTGCCGCCGGACTGGAAAGCCGGCGTGAGCGTGTTGGCCGAAGGTCTCACCCTCGGCTACCTAATGTCGCTGACGGTCTCGAGCTTCCAGAACCTCCCCCTGGTGGCCGAGATGCGCACCGATGCCCTCCGTTTGCCGATGACTACCCCTTTTATCTCCATACCGGTCGCCTGCCTGCTAATGAACCTTCACTGGGCGCGCCGCAATCTCACCTCGGGGAAGTCCTTGGTGGCCGCCGTCAAGCTGCTGATTGGAGGAGTTTTCCTTTTCCTGGTCATGCTGCCCGTCGCCCAATACTTGCAGCTCACCGGCACGTCTCGGGCCGTCGCCATGCTCATCGCTCTCTTCGGGCCCATGCTGATCGGAGTGCCAGTGGCGATCTCCCTTGGATTCATGGCTACCTTCTATGTCGGCGTCGTCGGAGACGTCCCCTTCAATGTCGGGGCCGAGCAGATTTTCAACGGAGTCAGCATCCTGGCGCTGATGGCCATCCCGCTGCTCATGCTGGGGGGGAAGATGATGCACGAGGCGGGCGTCGCCCGGTACATCGTGGATTTCGCCCAGGTGCTGGTGGGGCGCCTCCGCGGGGGGCTCGGGGCGACCAACGTGGTGGCGAGCTTCCTCTTCGGGGACATCTCGGGCTCCGCCGTCTCCGACACGGCGGCCATCGGCTCGCTGATGATCCCCCAGATGAAGCAGCGTGGGTACCGGGCCGACTTCTGCGCCGCGCTTCAGGGAACGGCGGGGACGCTCGGGATGATGGCCCCGCTGGCCATCACCATCCTGATGTACGCCACCGCCACCATGACCTCGGTCAGCCGGCTGGCCGCGGCGACCATTCTGCCGGCGTTCCTGCTGGCCGGAAGCTTCATGCTGGTGGTCCTGGTCCACGCGCGGCGCCATAACTACCCCCGGGAGCGCGTGCCCCGCGAAATGATCTTTCCGCGCACCGTGAAAGCCCTGCCTGGGATGTTCGCGGTCGTCCTATTGGTTGGGGGGATTCTGGGCGGCGTCTTCACCCCGGCGGAAGTGGGCTCTGTGCTTGTGGGCTACGTCATGGTGCTGTCATTCTTTTACAAGACGGCCCAGCCCAGGCGCCTCTACCGGACGGTGGTGGAGGCCGGCTACATCAGCGGCATGACCTTGTTTATGGCCTCGACCTCATCGTTCCTCGGTTTCATGCTGGCCCGGGACCTGGTGCCGCACCATGTGGTGAATTTCGTCACGGAGATCAGCACCGATAAAACCGTGGTGATCTTCATCGTGAGCGGGGTATTCATCGTCCTCGGCATGATCCTGGAGCCCCCCGCCATGACCTTCGGCTTCCTGCCTTCCTTCATGCCGCTCCTCGCCAAGGTTGGCGTGGACGTCGTCCACTGGGGAATCCTCTTCTGCGCCAACATGGGCCTCGGGTGCATCATCCCTCCTGTGGCGTTGAACCTGTTCATCTCGACGCAGTTGGCGGGGGTGCGCTACGGCGAGGCGGTGCGGGCCACCATCCCGTTCATCATTATCATGCTGATTGACCTGGCGATCATGGCGGTATTCCCCATGATCCCGCTGCTGCTCCCTCACCTCCTGTTCGACTACCCTCTGCCCAAATGACCCTGCCCGGGGTTCAGCCCTTAGGGTCATGGCCCCTGGTGCCCTGAGTCAGAAGTTCATATAAAACTTTTCCATGGCCCGGCCGAAGGTTCAATGAGCGCCGCCAAAAGCGGCGGAAGAGATGACTGGGGTGGGCCGCGCGTGGAGCCCCTCTTTTATCCGCCCCCGAGGAGTTCATAGACGTCCACTCTGTCGCCATCGGCTAAGAGTACATCCCCTCCGGCCACCTGGCCGTTGATCACCACCATTCCGATCCGGTCCACCTTTCGGGCAAAAATCCTCTCCATAAGCTTGCCAACCGGGGTTCCGGGGCATACCCGGAAGGGCAGCGGTTTGCCCAGCGGGAAGTCGTCCTCCGAATCCGGCGGCAGGACAAAGGATCGAAGGGTGATCGCAATGGAATGGTCTTTTTCGTCCATACCTTTCCAGGAAAAATTTTGCGCCTGGATTCTTTTCCTTTTCTACCGGGCCTAGGCCTTTTTCCGTAATTCCGTATATTGGATCAAAGCCCGAATGGCCTGCGCACTCTTTTTCGTGTTCATAAAGAGCGGAATCCCAGCCTGCCGCAATATTTGATATCCTTCTTCCGCAAGGTTACCGGCAATCCAGGAAACGACGATGGGCTTATCCGTCTCCTGGTAAATTTCCACGAGGTCTCTGGCCATTTTTTTGGCCCGCTCTCCCGTGGACATGGTGATCATCAGGATAATGCTATGAACTGACTTCTCCTTCACCATGGGCCGTACCAACTTTTTGAAGTACTCGGTATCTTTGGCGAGAAACTGGGAAAACATGGCCGTCGTATCCACGGGGTTTAAGGCCGAACCAAAATAGGGCAGGAGCTGCAAATATTCCTCCCGCGTATGTCCCCGAAGCTCGGGCACTTCCAACTTCGCCATTTCACATTGGTCGGCGATCAGCGCTCCCGCCCCTCCCGAGGTCGAAAGGATGCCCACATTATTTCCTTTCGGGAAGCGCCCCTGGGCCAAAACATTGCCAACTTCTAGGAGCTCATCCCCATCCTCTACCCTGAGGATTCCGAGACGCTGAAAGAGTGCTTCGACTTCTGGGTCGGGGCCGCTTACCGCCCCCGTGTGGGCGTGCGCCGCCTTTCGGCCTACCGCTGTCCTTCCTACCCTGAGGGCCACAATCGGTTTCCCCGCCTGGCGCGCCGCCTCGGCCGCCCGCATGTATTTGTCCCGATCGCGAAACCCTTCGCTATAATTCAGGATGACACTGGTTTTTGGATCCTGGGCGAGATAATGGATATAATCAGCAGATTCCAAGGCGGCCTCATTGCCACTGCTGATCCAGTAACTAAACCCGATACCCAGCTGCATCGCATTGCTAAAAAGGGACCCGCCCATCGCCCCACTCTGAGTCACAAAGGCGATCTTCCCCGGAAGCAGCTGTTTTCGCTCCAACGCGGCGGTAAAACTCATCGTAGCTCCTTCGTGAATATTGACCACTCCCTGGCAATTCGGCCCACAGAGGATCATGCCTGCTCGCTTGGCCAAGTCGCGCACCTCTTCCTCCATCTTCACGCCATTTCCCCCGACCTCGGCGAACCCGGAGGCGAATACAATGACCGATTTTACTTTCCGTTCCGCGCACTCCTTGGCCCCATCCAGCACGCTTTCGGCCGGCAGCCCAATAACGACCACATCGATCTCCCCTGGAACCTGAGCTAAGGATGGATAGCAAGGAAGGCCGGAGATCTCTTTATATTTGGGGTTAATCGGGTAGATTTTCCCCCCATACTTGTGCTGTTGCATAAAAAAGATCGGTTTACCCACCAGTTTGGCGGGATCTTGGGAAGCCCCAAGGACGGCTACACTCTTCGGGTGTAAAAGGGCTTCAAGCTGCGCATTTTCCCTTGCCGTCGGATTGCCACTCTGTGATGGAATCATCTTTTAACCTCCTGATCTAAATGCGTGGAATTTTCACCGCAGAGGACGCTAAAATCGCCGCGACAAAAATTTAAGCAAGAGCAAAAATCCAAAAAATAGAAACAATTTAGCCACAGAGGACACGGAGGCCACAGAGTTCTTAAAACTCAAGAAAGCATGGATTCTTCGCCCAAGGGGTGGGGCCATCCCGTGCTTAGAAGAGATTGCTTTTCTGTTTTCAGTTCTTATGCCTCTGTGCTCTCTGTGACCTCTGTGGCTAAACAATTTCAATTTTTGACCTGATGATTCTCCGCTTTCTCCGCGGTCTCTGCGGTTAATTGATCATTTTCCCTTATACTGGGGTGGCCTCTTTTCTCGGAAAGCCGCCACACCCTCCTTATGGTCTTCTGAAGTTAGCGTAATGGTTTCACAGGCCGCGGCGACCTTCATCGCCGTCTCCAAGTCCATCTCCAGGCCCTTGTAAAGCTGCCATTTCGCCAGGCGAATGGCGATGGGTGGACCGTTGGCAATACGGCGAGCAAGGCTCATCGTTTCTTTTTCTAGCTCTGCCGCCGGGACCAGCTTGTTCAGTAGGCCATAGCGCTCGGCGTCTTGGGCTTCCAGGAAGTCTCCGGTGAAGAGCATCTCGGCCGCCTTGGATATGCCGATGATCCGGGGGTAAAGCCAGGTCCCCCCCCAGCCCGGGAAGAGGCCGATTCGGGTGAAGGCTACCATGAAGCGCGCCTTCTCCGATCCCAGGCGGAGGTCGCAGGCGCAGGCCAGGTCGAAGCCCCCGCCCACCGCGGCCCCGTTGATCATGGCGATGGTGGGTTTCTCCAACCGCTGGAGGCCCAGGATGATTCCCTGAATGTTGCGGAATCCGCGCCGAAACTCCTCGGCGCCCTTCGGCTTTCTCTCCCTCTCCTCTGCGGACATTCTTCCCACGTCGGCGCCGGCACAAAAGGATTTCCCCGCGCCCGTAACGACCAAAACTCGAACCTCGTCATCCTGGTCCAGTTCCTGGAGCGCTTGAACGAATTCCGCCTCCATTTGTTGATTGAAAGCATTCATCCGGTCCGGCCGGTTCATGGTCAAAAGACCGATTCCCTCTTTTTTTTCGAGCAATAGAGTCTCAAAGGGCATGTTTCTCTCCTTTCCCCTGACACCATTAGGCGCAAGGCGCAAGGGCGTAAGGGGTCACAACTTGGGCCTTGCGACTTACGGCTTTTTTCTTCTGACTCCTGTATTCTGAATTCTAATTATTTAGCCTCTTTCCAAACGCCCTTCTCTTTTAAATATTTTATGGCCCCTGGATGAAAGGGAATGTATTTGTTGGTATAATCCGCCCCCCGGAACATATTTTCCAGATTCCACTGCCTGGCCTGGGGATGAATCGCATCCTTTTCCTTCTGGTGGTCGTAAAGGGCCTTCATCATTTGATAGACCAAATCATCACTCATTTCTTGGCGGCAGAAGATCGCGGTGACAATGCCCCGAGTCAACGTATCTGTGTCGATTCCCTGGTAGGTCCCCGCCGGGATGATCACCTTGACGTAGAACGGGTAAGCGTCCATGATTGCCTTCATCTCCTGTACGCTGTAGGGGATCAGGCGGAGGGGGACCGTCCGGGCCAGGTCCAGGAGGCTGGCCACGGGAAACCCCGCCGAGATCACCCCCACGTCGACCGTCCCGTCTTTAATGGCGGTGATGGATTCCGTGAAGGAGAGATAGGCGGGTTTGAAATCTTCGAGGCCCAGCTTGCCGGCCGCCCCCAGTTCCATTTTGGAGGAAACCAGAGTCCCGCTCCCGGGCGATCCCAGGGCGACTCGTTTCCCCCGGAAATCGGCGATGCTCTTGATGGGGGAATCCTTGCGGACGAACCAGTGCCGGTCGCTCGTGTGCCCCAGGCAGATCAGGCGCAATCCGCTCAGGTCCAATTTCTTTTCCAGTGCCGGTTCGATGACGTGGATCGAAATCAACCCCATGTCCATCTTCTTCCGTATGACGTAATGGAAGTTCTCCTCCGACGCGGCGGTGGATTCGGCGATCACCCGGACCTCGGGCACGTATTTGTTAAAGATGTTGGCAAATCCAGCTCCGATAAAATAAAAAGTACCGCTGGGGTTTCCCGTTCCCAGGGAAAGATATTTTTTCTTGGCTGCCAAGCTCTCTGTAGGCATGCAAAATATTAGGCCCATAGCGCATAGGCCGATGACCCATTTATCCATATACTTCCGAACCATGATAGCCTCCTTGGATGGAAAACTTAGGGGGAATTCCCTAAAAAGCTTTTACTCTTTCTCTTCTTTGACGACCAAGGCGAAACCTTTGGGCATCTCCTGGCTGAAAACCGGCCACTTCAAAACCATGACCTCCTTGGGCTCCAAAGCCAGGGGTTTCCCCTTCCTTGCCGTGAGCGGATAGAAACCGGCCACTGGGTCTCCTTCGAGGGGATAGATCGTCAATTTGAAGCGGGTCGCCTTCTCGGAAACATTCTGGACCCCCACTTCGTAGGTCAGCATCAGCCCGGCTTCGGTCTTGTCCATGTAAAAACTGATTTTCGTGATCTTGGCGGCCGGGATCACGTCATAAGCGATGCCCGAGGTCCAGTTTTCCGGAGGCTCTCCCATCGCCGCCCCACCCATCAAAATTCCCGCGCCAAGCAGCACCCCTAGAAAGAATCCCATTTTGACCTTTCTCATCTTCCGACCTCCTTCCTTCTTCATAATTTTCTTCGGCCTCCTTCCCCCGGGACTTCTCCCCCCCGAAAGGGACGGCGGTCCATCTACCTTGCCCAACATTTTTCCCTTCGAATCCTTCTCTGGGATTCAAAAGTCCCCTCCCCGGACATTAGAAACCGCCCTTAATCTCCGGGGCCGGGGTTTTCGACCGTCTGAACAGGTCGATGATGAACGTCGGCCTCTGCAAGAGCCCGATGCCAACCAGGATGAGAACCCCGATCAGGTCGTAAATGAAGCCCGGCGCGATCAAGAGGAGGGCCGCCGCAAAGAGAGGGATCCGCTCGTAAAGCCTGGTCGCCCGGAACATGTACCCCTGGATGCCGCAGGCCAGGGCATAGACCCCGATGAGAGCGGTCAGGCATGCGGAGACGATGTCCCCCAGACTCCCCTTGAGCATCAGGGCATTATTGTACACAAACATGTAGGGGAGGATATAGACCACGAGTCCCAGCCGGCAGGCCATCCAGGCCGTGCGCATCATGTCGGCTCCGGCAATCCCGGCGGCCACAAAAGCTCCCGGGGCCACTGGGGGCGTCAGGTCCGAAACCAGGGCGAAGAAGAAGATAAACAGATGGGCCGCGAGCGGGTCCACCCCCATTTGGGTCAGGGCGGGGGCGACGAGGACGGCCAGGACCAGGTAGGAGACGATGATGGGAAGCCCCAGGCCCAGGATGAGGGAAGCGATCATGGTTAACACCAGGAGTGCGAACAGGGAGTTTCCGGAAAGCGCAATGAGAATGGAGGAGATCTGCAGCCCCAGGCCGGTAAGGGTGATCATCCCCACCAGGATGTTGCAGGCCACGACCACGCCCACGATGGGCAGGAAGCCGATGGCCCCGCGCTCCAGGGCCCGCAGGATCTGGCGCCAGCCCATGCGCGTGGATTTTCTGAAATAGGAAACCACGACCACAGAAATGAGCGCGTAGAAAGCAGCCCGGCTCTCGGTTACGCTCACAAAAATCAAGAAGTAGACCAGGATGACCGGGGGGATGAAGAAGTGGAAGCCGTTTTTAAAGACGCCCCAGAACTTGGGGCATTCGGATTTGGGCTGCCCTTTCAGGTTGTGTTTCACCGCCTCGAAATCCACGATGAAGAAAATGGCTACGTAATAGAGAATGGCCGCCGGCCAGGCCGCCTTACAGATGGTCCAGTAGGAGACCCCCAGGATTTCCATCATGAGGAAGACGGATCCCCCCATAACGGGAGGGTCGAACTGCCCGCCCACGCCGGAAGCGGCCTCCACGGCCGCGGCAAAATGGGGTTTGTAACCTGCCTTCTTCATCATCGGGATGGTAATCTGCCCCACCGCCGAAACGTTGGCCATGGCGCTGCCTGAGATTAACCCGAACATGGAACTGGCAGCGATGGCGATTTTGGCCGGGCCTCCACGGACGTGGCCGAAGAGGCTCGAGGCCAGGCCGAAGTAAACACTCCCCGCCCCGGATTCCTGCATGAAGGTCCCGAAAAGGACGAAGAGGAAGATAAAGGTCGCGGAGATCCCGGTCAGGGCACCATAAACCCCTTCCGTGGTCAGGAACAGGCCGCTGATGATGCGCTCGATGGAATAATTGGGATGGCCCAGCACGTCCGGAAGCCATTCCCCGAAACGGGCATAGACAAGAGAACAGGCGCAAAAAATGGCCAGAGACCAGCCGGTGGTCCGGCGGCTCGCCTCCATGGTTAAATAGATGAGAACCCCTCCAAGAATCAGCTCATACATGGGGGGTTCGAGTCCGATGGAATCGGCCCGGGCGATAAAGTGCGTAGCCACATAGAAGCTGAGGTAAAGGACCAGGCCCACGAACAGGTAGGAATCCCAGCTCAGGCGGTCTCTTCGCTGCTTGGTTGAGAAGGGGAACAGCAAAAAGACAAGGGTAAACCCGAAGGCGACGTGGATGAGCCTCTGGTACATGGCAATGAGTGGAAAATAACCCGTAACGAATTGGTAGATGGAAAAGCAGACGGCAATGACGGCGATGACCTTTCCCTCTGTGCCCGTGAGTTTGCGGCGGGCACTTTTCTCTTCTTCCTGCGCAGTTATCACTTCTTCAACAGCCGCCAGTTTCTGTTCGATCTCGGTGATTTTCTGCATTTAACGCTACTTCCAGAAGATTCTTATGCGTAGGAGGATGTAAATGGGCAGCTCGTTAACTCTTTCCTTTCCAGGGGCCCTTTTCTTTGAGGTATTTGACCGCCCCGGGGTGGAAGGGGATGTAAAGGAATCTTGACGAAAACCGCCTCTAATTCCTTCCTTTTTCAAAATCCTCCCCCTATTAGGTGCCGTATTCCATTTCAGGGTATAAAAAAGGCTACAGGTTTCTTCTTACGAACTTTGCCGCAAAGTACTACAGCCCATTTTCAAGGAGCAATCCCGTTAAAAGTCCGAAACACGAAAAAAGCTAAAGGGGAATATTTCCATGTTTTTTCCAGGGCCTCTCATCGGTTTTATGGAGGAAGGTTTTGAGGGCCTGGATCAGCAGGGGACGGGTATCCCGGGGATCGATGATTTCCTCTACCCAACGCATTTGTGCCGCATGGTAAGGGAAACGGCCGAAGGTCGCCTTATATTCTGCCAGCCTGCGGGCCCGAACTTCCTCCGGGTTTTCGGCCGCAGCAATTTCATTTCGGTAGATGATGTTCACCGCTCCGTCTGGATTCATCAGCCCCATCTCTGTCGTCGGCCAGGCTAAAAGCAAATCCGCCCCTAAGGGATCATTGCACATCGCTGGGTTCCCTCCGCCATAGGCTTTCCGAATGTAGACTACAAACTTCGGCACCGTCGCCTCCGAGATCGCATGGAGGACTTTCGCCCCATGGCGAATAATCCCTCCCCTTTCCTGATCGGCTCCCGGCAAATAGGCGGGATTGTCCACCAAAAAGATCAACGGAATGTTGAAACAATCGCAAAAGCGAATAAAGCGCGCTTCCTTATCCGCAGCATTGATATCAATGGCTCCGGCTTTATGCTTCGGATTATTCGCGACGATACCGACCGACCGCCCGTCTAACCGGCCAAAGGCCGTGATCATGTTCTTGGCGAAATCCGGCTTGATCTCAAAAAAATGGCCTTTATCGGCGAGGCGTTGAATGACGCGGTGCATATCATACCATTTCTTCGAATTCACCGGCACGATGTCGAGCAGCTCTTCATCCCGGCGATTCGGGTCATCGCCCGTGGGGACAATCGGCGGCTCCTGTTGATTGTGGGAAGGCAGGAAACTCAGGAGCTCCCGGCACTTTTGCAAGCAATCTTCGTCATTCTCGGCCAATACATCGCAACAGCCGCTAACCTCCGCGTGCATCCGGGCTCCCCCAATTTCCTCTTCGGTGACATCGACGAACTGCACGGACTTGATGAGCGTGGGGGAGGCAATGTACATGTGGCTGGTTCCCTTCACCATGATGAGAAAATCGGTCAGGATGGGGGAATAGGCGGCTCCGGCGGCGCAGGGTCCCATCAAAAGCCCGATTTGCGGAATGACTCCAGAAGATATGGTGTGGTAATAAAAATATAGGGAGTAGGAATCATTGAAATCGCGGCTCACCGCATCTTGAATTCGGACGCCTCCGGAATCGATCATATGAATACAGGGAACCCGGGCTTTCAGAGCCTGTTTCATCACCCGAAGCGTTTTTTTCCCATGAACTGACCCCTGGCTCCCCCCCGCGATCGTGAAGTCCTGGGCATAGGCATATGCGGGACGACCCTGGACATTCCCATACCCGGTGATGACCCCATCGCCGGTTAAGTCCTGTTGATCAATGTCAAAGCCGGTGATCCGGGGTTTGGAAAAAAGGCCTAACTCTACAAAGGTGCCCGGATCGTAAAAAAAATTGATCCTTTCTCGCGCCGTCATCTTTCCCCGACTATGCTGCCTTTCGACGGCCTTAGGGCTGGCTAGATGGATGACTCTCTCTCGTTCGGCCTTCAATTCGGCAAGTTTCTGTCGCATGAACTTGGAACCTCCTTATTCATTGGTCACTGCTGGAAATGGGGTTAGAGCGGACCACTCTACCCACTCGCGTCTTTCTCCTTATTCAAACCTAAATTGAGCGATTTTTCTGAACCACAGAGACCACGGAGAATAATTTCATAGTTAAAAAACAAAATAAGCACAATCTTTTCTCTGTGTCCTCAGGTAATAAATTCGGCAGCTAGAATATTGTATTGTTTTCACTTAACGAGGGCACAGAGCAAAGCGGCGAAAAGGAGTTTATCTTCTTGTTTTATCTCAAATTTCCTCTGTGCCCTCCGTGGTAAATCGCCTTTTTTAGGTCAACGGCCATGGGCGAGTCTGCCGATCATGGCGCCACCTATAGGCCCTTGAATTGTGGTTCTCGTTTCTCCATAAAGGCCTTCACCGCCTCCTTTTGATCCTGGGTGGTGCGACAAACATTTTGGGCATAACTTTCCAACAACAATTGCTCCCGCAGCTGGTTACGAATCTTCTCCCACATCACCCTTTTCACCAGTTCTACGGAGATCGGTGGCCCGCTCGCGATTCTTTGGGCCAGGTCTTTTGCCCGGGTCATCAATTCTTCCGGCGGGACCACTCTGGAGACCAAACGAATCCTTTCCGCCTCCTTCGCATCGATAATATCCCCCGTAAAAGTGAGCTCCAGGGCTTTCTCCATCCCCACAATGAAGGGTAATAAAAAGGTCGCTCCGCCATCGGCGATCAGGCCCCGTTTGACCCAGATGGCCGAGAAGCGCGCATTCGCTGAAGCGATGCGGAGGTCGCAGGCCAGGGTTATGGTCAATCCTACGCCGGCAGCAATCCCATTGATTGCGGCAATGATGGGTTTGTTTATTTTTTCAAACCCCAGGATCAGAGAACCCACCAACTGGAGAATGGTTTTCCGGCTGGTTTCCGCCTGTTGCCCGGCGGCACGGGCGGCCTGAACGGCCACATCGGCGCCCGAACAAAATCCTCGACCCGCACCGGTTATAATAAGGACCCTTACGTTATCATCCTCTTGGACCTCCTGCAAGATCAGGGGAAGATTTTCCCGCATTGCGGCACTGATGGCGTTCATTTTATCGGGGCGATTCAGGGTTAAGACGGCCATATGTCCATCTTTTTCCAAAATTAAATCTTTTCCTTCCATTCTTTATCCTCCGCTTTTTGATGGTATAGGAAATTATAAAATTTTTTTGTCGGCCCAATTTTAGGCACTTTAGGCACTTTAGCGCACTTTAGGCATTTCTTATTTTTCGAGTCTGGGGCAAGGCTTGCTCGATTCAGGGCTCGATCCAAAAGCAATCCCCCGAAGCTGCGTCCTCTTTTTTTAACCCTAAAAACCCATAGCTTCGGCCACTTTTTGCCGTTGATACCGAGAATCCCCAAAGTCCAGCTCGGACACCTTGGCGTGTTTATAGTAACGGTGCAGATCATGCTCTTCGGTGAAACCAATCCCCCCATGGAGCTGGTGGGCTATTTGGGTCGATCTCTTGTAGGCGTCGCTGCACCAGGCTTTGGCCATAGCCACTTCTTTCTCGCAGGGAAGGCCGGCACTGATAAGAGATCCGGCCTGGTAGGCAATCAACCTTGCGGTATCTAAGAGGGTGGTCATATCCGCGCAGTAATGCTGAACGACCTGCAATGCCCCGAGGGGCTTCCCGAACTGAACCCTCTGCTTGACGTAATCGACGGTCATATCTACCACTTTGGATAATCCCCCGACCATTTCACCGCATTTGAGGGCGATCAGCTTGGGTAAGATCTTTTCCACATACGTCGTTCCCTTCCCGGGCATTCCAAGGATATCTTGAGGACGGGCTGGAAAATCGGCATAAGTCACCGCGAAATCCTTTTCTCCGGTGATGGTGCGTAGCGGGGTCAACCGGATCGCGGGCCCTTTGCTTTTGGTTATGAATAGGCATGGCCCGGAAACGGGGGGACTCTTCATGAGCTTGGCGCACACCACAATTCCATCGGCCACGTGGGCATAAGGAACGAGCAGGCGGGTTCCCTGGATCCGGTAGGAACCCTCCCGGACTTCTTGGGCTTCCAGAGCTGGATCCGGGTAGTCATAAAGGCCCCGGTCGTTTCGGAGGCCAACCGTCATAATCTTTTTCCCTTCGATGATCCCCGGCAGGTATTCTTTCTTGACCTGTTCATCCCCGGCTTCGTTGATGAGCAGGCCGGCAAAAACCGCGCTGCAGAAAAAAGGGCTCGGGAGCCCGGCCTTGCCCATTTCTTCGAAGAGGATAAAGAGATCAAAAAAGTCCCCCCCGCTTCCCCCGTATTGATCCCCATAGACCAATCCCAGCCATCCCAAATCCGCCATCTCCTTCCAGATGGTCGCGGAAAATCCTTTTTCCTCTTTCAGGATATTTTTTACGAAAGAACTGGGGCTTTTCTCCTTCATGAATTTTTCGGCATTGCTTTTCAACATCTTCGTTTCTTCACTCAAGCTGAAATCCATTTGGGGCACTCCTTTTCTCGGAAAAATGGTAAAGCGCAATGTTACTTTCTGGGCATATTGAGTCCGCGCTGCGCCACGATGTTCTTCAATACCTCCACGCTCCCCCCCTGGAGGGTGTAACTGGGCGACCAGAGGTAGCATTCCGCCAGTTCCCCGTCAAAGGCGGCCCAGGGAGTTCCCTCGCGTAGGAGACTCGAGGGTCCAAGGATCCGGGTAGCCAGGTCATTGAGGCGCTGTTCATACTGGTTACAGTACGCTTTGGCCAGCGCCGCTTCCTTAGAGGGTCTTCGGCCCTGGTCGATCGTCCAGGCCGTGTAGTAAACCAAGAGCCGGCCGATATGGAACTCGATTTCCAGCTGGGCGATGGAATCCCGCACCCAGGAGTAAAACCCTTCTCCGACCTTTTTTTTATCCATCCGCTTTACGTATTCCATGAGCTTTTCATACATCGGGTAATTTTGCATGAGCCTCTCGATTCCCGACCTCTCATAATCCATCTGCGCCATGATCTGCTTGAAGGCATCATTTTCCGGGCCCACCATAAATCGTTTTTCCACGCGCACGTCATCGAAAAACACCTCGTTGAAGGTGTGCCTCCCGGCCATGTTGATGATGGGCCGGACCGTCACGCCGGGAAGGCGTAGGTTGAGGATAAACTGAGAGCAGGACTCGTGGCGGGGCACCTTGGGGTCAAAACAGGTACGGGCCAGAAGCCATCCGTATTCTGCCTGATGACCGCCCGAGGTCCAGACCTTCTGCCCCCGGATGATGTAAGCATCTCCGTCCTTGGTGGCGGAAGTCGCAACATTCACCAGATCTGACCCGGCATTCGGTTCGCTGAACAGAAGGCAAAATTTCATGTTATCGTCCGCCCGGATGAACCGGGGCAAGAAATATTCTTTTTGCCATTCGGACCCAAAATGGATGATCGAGGGCCCGATTTGCCGGTCCGCCAAAAAATGATAGGCCACTGGGGCCTGGACCCTGAAAACCTCCTCGTTTAGAATCAGCTTGTCGACATAGGTCCGCCCCTGCCCCCCGTATTGTTTTGGCCAGGTCATGCCAATCCAGCCCCGCTGGGCCATTTTTTGGGAGAATTCCTGGCTACTTCCTTCCGCCAGTCCTCCACTCTTGGTCACAAAGGTACCTGCTTTGAGCTCGTCCTGAAAAAAGTCGCGAACCTCCTGGCGAAACCTGTTTTGCTCTTCGGTAAACGTGAACCTCATTTTCCCGCCTCCTTTCCCATCAGGTGCTAATGTCAAAATTTAACCACAGAGATCGCAGAGAAATTTCTTATTTTCTTGAGCTTGAATAGTTTAGTTACCACATCATTGGTTCAGAGTCAATCTTGGCCATCCTGGCCATCATAAGGATTTTCTTATTGACAAGAGAGGAGATTTTGTTTTACTCTACCTCCCATCGCGCCCACATAGAAAAAAGCCTGGGCGATGCCCTGCACGGGTAAAGGATGCTGCTATCTGCCGGGCCGGGGGCTGAATTTTCTTCCGGGAGTTGCGGCCTGCCCCTCCCAAACCAGTGGAGGCCATCATGACTCGTCGTCCGGCCATCCTTGATGAGTTCGTATTTTTCTCCAGCAATCTAACTAGTGTCCATCCGGAAACTCCATTTTTACCCTCCCCCTTGAGGGGGGAGGGGAGGGTGGGGGTGATAATGGTTCAGAATTTCGAATTGTTCTGTCTTGCTCCCCCTCACCCCAACCCTCTCCCGCCCCGGGGAGAGGGGGTTTCCGGATGGACACTAACTATTTCCATGAGCCCCGACCCAGTCCTTTTCATCAGGGCCTGTCCAGCGCGGGCCGCTCCCCATCGCTCCTGCTCTATGCCTCAAAATCAACCGGGCATCATTGCCGGAGGCGTCGGAGAAGATACAGAACCTTGATACCCCTTGCGCCCTTCGCGGGCGGCTGCCGCAAGAAGGAGGAAAAGATGGCGAAAATGAGATGCGCCAGCGCCATGATTAAGGCTTTAGAAGCGATCGGGACAGAGGTCGCCTTCGTGTATAACGGGCATGGGAACTGGGCGCTCTTGGACGCTATTGCCCATGAAAGCCGTATCCGGGGGTTTACCTGCCGGGCCGAAGACCAGGCGGTCCATATGGCCGATGGGTACTACCGGTCAAAGCGGCAGGGCCCTCTTTCCGTGGTCTGCACCTCCGTCGGCCCCGGGAACATGAATATCGCCCCGGCCCTGGCCAATGCCTTCTATGAATCCTCGGCCCTGTTGGTTCTGGCCGGCGCCGGAGCCACCCACTGGTATGATCGGGGGGGAATCGAAGAATTTTACCGCTATGCGCCGGATGAGTGGATTCAGACCGTAAAGACTTACACCAAGAAGGCCTTAATAATCAGCAGGCCGGATACCGCAGTGGAAATGCTCCTTAGGGCCTACAAAACAGCGGTTACTGGCCGACCCGGACCGGTTGTCTTGCAAGTCCCTTTTGACATCCAGCATTCGAACATTGAGTTTAAAGGACTTCCCAACGTGAAACAATGGGTGAAGATCCATCCCCCGGGACCCGATGGAGCCGGAATCCGCGATGCGGCCCGGCAAATCGCCAAATCTGAACACCCTCTCGTCTTGGTGAGCAGCGGAATCCACCATGCCGGGGCTCATGAAGAATTGGCCGCTCTCCTGGAGACTTTCGGTCTTCCCCTCTGTACAACCACAATGGGAAAGGGGGCTTATCCGGAAGATAAACCCCTCTGCCTGGGCGCGATCGGGAGATCGGGGACCGGGCACGGAAATCGGGCCGCCGGCGAATGTGATTTGCTGATTGCCGTGGGAACTCATTTTTCCGATATCGATACCGGCGGCTGGACGCTCTTTAACATCCCGGGAAAGACTCGCTTAATTCATATCGACATCGACCCCTCGGAGATCTCCAGAGTCTACCCGCCCGAGGTTGGCATCATTTCGGACGCGAAACTCGCTCTGGTCCGCTTGGTGGAAGAGCTGAAATCCCTCGACCTGAAGGCTGACCGCTGGGCAGGCTGGAGGGGGCAGTTGAATCAATGGCGGGGAGAGTGGGAACAAAGTGTGGCCCCCCTGAGGCATTCGGGGCAGGCCCCTTTGAATTATGCCCGGGTTTGCCATGAAGTATCCCGGTTACTGAATGAATCCTACCCGGAGGCCTCCGTGTGTGTGGATACCGGGCACCTCCTCTCTTTTGCGCCGCCCTTCTATCGGGTCCTCAGGCCCACCTTCCAGCATTGCGGCTTTTTCCACCGCATGGGCTGGAGTCTGCCCGCTGCCTTCGGGACCCGGGTAGCCCGGCCGGAGCATCCAGTCGTGGCGCTGATTGGGGATGGCTCTTTTCTTTTCACCTGCACGACCCTGGCAACGGCTTACGAATATGACATCCCGATCATCGCGGTAGTGATGAATAACCGGACGCTCCAGATCGAGCGGGAACTGATGAACAAACTCTATGGGCGTGTATCTTTTTGCGATTTCGTCAAACACTCAACCCAGGAACCGTGGAACCCAGACCTGATCGCCATGGCCAGGGCGATGGGAGCGGAAGGGAAGGAAGTGAAGACCCCTGCGGAATTGGCTCCGGCGATGAGAGAAGCTCTGCAATCCGGGGCTTCTTGCGTCATTGATGTAGCCATCGACCCGAGATTACCGGGCTACCGCAGCGTCTGGTATCCTTATCCCAATAATTTCTGGACGCCCGAGGAAGAGATTGCCAAACATTTTTAGAGGAGCGTTAGGACCTGTAAGGGGGTTAAAGAGATACGCTTGTCAAAGAGAAGGGAGGGATGCGAGGAAAAGTCGAATTCGGTTTGGAGGGGGTTGAGATGGAACACCTGGATGTCCGAAACAAAAGGAGGTCTGAACGATGAAAGCCAAAAGTAGATGGATAGCGGGTTGGGCAATCGTAATGTTAACTTTTGTCTTGGCAAGCACATGCCTTGCCCAGGAGAAAGTCATTACCTGGAAGATGGCGGGGGCCTGGGGGCCTGGGGATGCAGCCTACCTGCCCGAAAAAGTCGCCAAAGACATTACGGAGAAGAGTGGCGGACGGCTGAAAGTCATTACCTATCCGGGTGGGCAATTGTATGGAAGCCAGGAGATATTCGGGGCCTTGCAGAAGGGTCTCATCCAGATGTGTGAGCTTCCTACGGGCTATTGGGGGGGTTCGATACCTCTTTACAAGTTACCCGACACTCCTTTCTTACTCAAAGACAATTCGGAGTGGCGAGCTTGGTTAGAGGGGGGCCTGTGGCCGATTTGGCAGAGAGAGGCTGATAAAGTGGGCTTAAAGGCCCTCGGCATGAGCGGGTGGAATGGCTTGACCTGTTTTTCCATTTATCCCATCCACAAGCTGGAAGACGCTCAAGGACGTAAATGGCGGGTTTACAACCCTACAACGGCGGCGGCGGTTCAAGCCCTCGGCGCTGCTCCGGTCACGATGGGCTTTCCCGAGACCTACCAGGCTTTGCAGCGCGGGGTCATGGATGCGGCCTTTGGCGGCGTGACCTGGGCGTATGCCTACAAATGGCATGAGGTGGCCAAATACGTAGCCAAGGTAGATTTTGGATTGCCGCCCACGGGAGTTTTTGCCAACAAGAAGGCCTTTGAAAGCCTTGCTCCCGACTTGCAGGATATTGTGGTCAAAGCGGGCCTGAGTTACATGCGGGATGGTTGGGCTGTCGTCGAAGAGTTTTCGGACAAGAAATGGAAGGCTTTTAAAGATGAAGGATGCACCATTTATATTCTGCCGGATGCCGAACGAGACCGATGGGTGGCTAAGGTCCGGCATATCTGGGAAGACGAAGCCAAGAAAATAGGCCCGGTGGCGATGGAAGCGCTGGAGATCTATTATAAGGTGAATCCCGGCCGAAAACCGAAATGAAAGAATAAGGGCGTTCGGCGGGAAGGCGAAAAAACGACAAGAGATTCTTTGAAGGAACTTAGCTGGAGCCAGAGCGCGGTCTCCTCGACCCAAGGTTTGGGGAGAACCAAGTGCAAAAGGGATTCCGCTCCGGTTAGGTTCCTTCCCCTTAAATGATTTAAGAGGATGGGGCCGATCATGGAGATAAAAACAATCGGCCGGTTTTTGGAGTCCTTCATTAACCGGCTGAGCACCTTCAACGGTTATTTATCGGGCTGGATCATCTTGGGCATGGCCGTGCTGGAGACGGTGGCCGTTATCGCCCGTCGCCTGCTCCATAACCCTTTACATTTCGAAGATGAATACTCGGCCTACATGATGGTTTTCTGCGTTTTTTTGGGCGGAGCGTTCACTCTGCTCAAGGACGCCCACGTCCGGGTCGATCTGATCGCCATTCGCCTGCCGGAAGGGACCAGGGTTTTTTTGCGGGCGCTTACTTCCTGTTTTGCCCTTCTTTTTTGCATCGTCCTCACCTGGCAATCCGCAAGGCTGGCGGTCTACTATCAGCAGATCGGCCATAAGTCTCTCTCTGTCCTCGAGACTTCTACCTGGATCCCAGCCGCCATCATCCCCATCGGAGCAGCCATTTTGACCCTGCAAATGGTCGTATCTCTCGCGAGCGACATCCGGATTCTTCTAAAGAAGTAGCCGGGTCATGATTCGAAGAACCGGTCGAAAAATTTCCTGGGTTCGTGCCCCATCCGCTGGCAGGGCAACGAAAGGAAAAAAAGGAAAAGAAGGATAGAAAGGAACGGCCATCCCCATGGAGCTTTTGATTCTGATCGTGGCTTTCTTGTTATTGCTGACCGCAGGAATGTCCGTATCGTTTAGCATGGGTCTTTTGGGAGTGGCGGGGATGTTCCTCGCGGGGGGTTTCTCCAACCTGGATCCAGTGGGTATCGTGGCCTGGGCGACCACGAATAGTTTCCTCCTCACCGCCATTCCCCTTTTTATCTTCATGGGGGAAATTATTCTGCGGGCTGGATTTGGCAAGGAGCTTTTCGATGCCGCCGCAGCATTTTTTGGAAAGATGCGGGGTGGCCTGGGCATGGCGACCATCGTGGCTGCGGGCGTTTTTTCGGCGGTCTCCGGGTCAAGCGCCGCAGCCTGCGCCACCATCGGGCTGGTGGCCATCCCCGAAATGGAGCGGTATAAATATGACCGCAGGTTAATTTACGGCACGATGACTTCCGGAGGAAGTCTGGACATCCTGATCCCCCCCAGCGTGATCATGATTGTCTACGGCTCCTTCACCGAGCAGTCCATTGGCAAGCTCTACCTGGCGGGTTTTATTCCAGGGTTCATTCTTGCCTTCTTCTTCATTGTGGTCATCTGGGCCTGGGCGCGAATGGATCCGAAAGCGGCTCCCTTGCAGGCCTGGGTCATGAGCTGGCGGGAAAGAGTTCGGGTGTTAATGAGAGTCTGGACTTTTGTCCTGCTCATGGTCTTGTGCCTGGGGACGATCTTCCTGGGCATCGCCACCCCAACGGAAGCGGCCGCTCTGGGGGCCGTTGGGAGCCTGGTCATGGCGATAGTCAGGAGAAAGATTACCTGGCAGGATTTCAAACGATCCCTGCTGGGAACGGCTGAGGTAACCTGCATGGTAATGTTTCTCATTCTGGGGGGTCTCATTCTTTCCAATTATCTGCTCCAGCAAGATATTCCGGCACGAGTCATGAATTTTACCTTTTCCCTCGGTCTCCCCCACTGGGCTGTTCTGGCGTTGATTTACTTCATTTACTTCATCATGGGGTGTTTGATCGACGGGTTGAGCATGATGATTATCACTCTGCCCCTCGTCATTCCGATCATCAAGGCGATGGGGTTTGACCTGATCTGGTTTGGGGTCATCATGGTTGTCCTGGTGGAGCTTTCTCAGCTTACTCCCCCCGTAGGGATGAATCTGTATATCATTCGCAATGTCAGCGGGGGGAAAATCGAGGATGTGATCATGGGGTCTTTGCCCTTTACGCTCGCCATTATTGCGGCCCTGATTCTGTTTACCCTCTTTCCATCTCTTTCTCTTTGGTTACCCCGTTGGGCCATGTGATGCCGAAGCTCGGGTGACGCATCGGGCTTGAGGAGAAACAGAATCGGCCTTGGCGGGCCTGCCCGAGCAAAGGAAGGGAACGAAAGGAGAAAAATGAAAGGCGGCTACTGCGGAAAAATTTTGAGAGTGGACTTGACCGCCCAAAAAGTCACTGAAGCCCCCATTCCTGGGGATGATGTGCTGCGGCAGTACCTGGGCTGCTGGGGGCTCGGGCTCCGGTATCTCTATGATCTTCTTCCTCCGGGTTACGAAGCGAAGGATCCGGAGAACCCTCTCGTCTTCTTCAGCGGGCCTCTCACCGGGCTAAGGCTTCCCGGCGCGACAAACATCACGCTGGCGACAAAGAATTTTGACACGGGTTTTACCGTCGGCCGCTCCCATACGCATGGACATTTTGGAATTCTGCTGAAGAGGGCCGGGTACGACGGGATGATCATTACGGGCCATTCGGAGAAGCCGATCTATCTCTGGGTCCACGAGGGGCAGGCCGAGTTGCGGGATGCAGCCGGGGTGTGGGGAAAGGATACCCATGATTCGGAGGACCTTATCAAGAAGGAGATCGGAGAGGCCAAAGCGAGCGTAGCCGCCATCGGCCCGGCAGGAGAAAACCTGTGTGCAGGGGCGATGATCGCCAACGACAGGAATCACTCCTTCTCCCACAGCGGGGTCGGGGCCGTCATGGGAGCAAAGAAGCTGAAAGCGATTGCCGTCTTCGGCAATGCTCCCGTTTCCGTGGCGGATGCGCAAGGGCTGGAGGCCGTCCGCCGGCAGTGGGTCGAGAGCCTGAACAAGCCCGGTCACTTTGGCATGAAGGTCGGGCAGGCCAAGACTAAGATTGCCGAATATCGATACATGCTGGACCTCATCGGTTTCGTGGGAAAAAATTTCCAGATCAATCAACTCGCAGATTTTGGCCGGGGATGGTCCCGGCAGAAGTTTACCCCCCGGCCGTGTCCCACCTGCCCCATCGGCTGTTCCTATGATGTGGAAGTGACCGAGGGGCCGCATAAGGGCTATGTGGCCACCCTAAGCGGGGGAGGAGAAGCCATGGAAGGGGCCGGCTCCATCCTGAACGTGGTCGAACCCGGAACCATCTTTTACCTGACCGACCAGTACGACCGGCTGGGAATCGAGGGAAGCGCGGCTGGTTGCGCCATTGCCATGGCCATGGAAGCGTTCGAGAAGGGTTTGCTCAAAGGGGGAGACACAGGCGGCCTGGAGCTCATCTGGGGCGACGCGGAGGTCGCTGAGAAACTGCTCCACCAGATGGTTTACCGGCAAGGTTTCGGAGACACCCTGGCCAGAGGAGTGAAAGAGGCGGCGGAGGTGATCGGCGGCAGCGCCCCTGATTTTGCAGCCCATATCAAAGGCTCCGGAATCAACCTGCACGACTGGCGGTCTGCCTGGGGGGTTCTCTTCGGGCAGATTGTCGGAAGTGGAGCAGGGTGGCCGGCCCCTGGAGCAGACTGCTGGACCACGGAGCCGGACGCCGGCTATCCGCAGCTCGCGGATCGATTCGATCCCCGCTCCAAGCCCATGGAAGCCAGGAAGACCGGTATCCTTAAGTTCATGAACGACTGCACGGGGATTTGCTGGTTTGTCACCTGGGGCCTGGAAGGCGTTCTGCGCCTCACCGCAGAGGCCATCTCGGCTGCGACCGGATGGGATTATTCCCCGGAAGAGCTGCTGGATGTGGGGGAGCGGGTCATGCACCTGGAGCGGGCCTTTAATATCCGGAACGGACTTACACCGGAGGATGACTGGAAGGTCCCGAAAAGGATAACCCAGGCGCCCAGGGACGGGCGAGCCAAGGGCATCTCCATCAAGCCTCATCTCAAAGGCATGGTGGAAGAGTATTACCGGCTCATGGGCTGGGACCCGAAGAGCGGAAAACCCTGGAGAAAAACCCTGGAGCGATTCGGCCTGACCAGTGTGGCCCACGACCTGTGGGGGTAACCAGTTCATTGAAGTTTACGGCAGGCGGATAAAAAGTAAAGTTCCCCGCATAAAAAAAAGAAAAGATTAACCGCAGAGAACGCGGAGAACGCAGAGCAGAATTGAAATATAAAGACGCAAAAAAACTCAGCATTGTCCGGTTAGGAAATTGCATCGAATTTATGAGTCAAAAAAAGTGAAAAATATTTTTGCGATGGTGTCACTTTTTTCTTGACATTCGGAGAAAAATTTGTAACCGGCGCCTCGTAACTACT
>Ga0315282_10002738_pt1 | contig 32080 bp, 38 predicted proteins | sample YL17G07_20_MG_FD_203693 | JGI IMG/M metagenome (GOLD analysis project Ga0315282, IMG submission 203693) | Sediment microbial communities from Yellowstone Lake, YNP, Wyoming, USA - YL17G07_20 | ecosystem: Environmental > Aquatic > Freshwater > Lake > Sediment | place: USA: Wyoming | collected...
CCGCGGCGGTGACGTTGTGAATTGACCTACCTCGAATGAGCCGCTTTTTTATGGCTTTCCTATAGATGACGGATGCCGTCTCTAAGATGTTCTTTGGCAGGTTAAGGGCTGAAGAGAGTTTGCTCAGATCCGAGAGTGCTACTGCAAGATTTCTCTCTGTGGCATCTGAGACGCGAACCCTTCTCTGCCATTTCCTCAGGACGTAAAGCTCAATTCTCTGCGCCGAGGTCAGTCTTTTTCCCGAAGAGCGATGGTCATGCCAATCGATCACAGTGGAGAGCCCTTTGTCATGTATCGTGTAAGTCATAGGAGCACCGACTCTTGCTCTTCTAGCTCTCTGTTCGTCGTCGAAAGCTCGCCATTCAGGACTTGTGTCAGTAAGCTTCTCAAAGATGACACATCCGCAGTCCGTACATACAACTTCTGCGGCGTCATAGTCTTTCATGAGTCTTGACCGCCCGCATTCAGGACACATGCGAACCTTCTGACTAGTCTCGACTCCACCTGATCCTGACTTCTGTTCCTCTGGCACGAGACACTACCACTACTGTGAGTAGACGATTTTTCCAACGAGAGAAGAGGGGTCAGATGTCGTCGGAGTTAGCGAAATGTAGGGGCGTGCTACTGGTCCGAAAAGGTCATGAATTATTCCGATCTCCCTGAGCCTGCTGTCAAACACTTTCTCACCAATTCTTGGAAGTGCGTTGGTATCAAGCTTGACTATCAGACTTCCGCTCCTCGAGAAATGAATAATCTTACTGAGCCTCCTCAAAAATTCACACAAGCCGGATTATTTAGCATCCGAAGCATGATATGACATATTAAGATAGCGTTTGTACTTGATGAATTTGGGCTTCCCGTGCTATGTGACAATCTATGGGTCCACGTGCTTCAAAGGCACGTGCGACGAACGGCTGATCGCTACTTTCAGCACGCGCTTTCTAAGGTGATTGTGACGGCATGCGGCTGAATTCTAGTTCAGCGTCACTGGATTACCAGTATTGTCATCTGGACGCAAGCCCGGCGCCTCATTCTTGAGCGATCTCTTGAACTCATCCGATCTTAGTGTATTGAGGAACAGGGCAACGGAGGGTTTATCCATGCGATTTCTGCTAACTAGAAAGTCGAACCGCTCATTACCGTATTGTATGAATTCCAGACCCTGCTGCTCAGCCACAGTCCTTATTCCAAAGCCAACTTCCACCCTTCCCTGTGAAACAGCTGAGGCAACAGCTCCGTGTGATTTCGCCTCCACATCATAGCCCACTATCTTCTCCGTGAGTTGCTCAATCGGAGTACCTTTCTTTCTCGCAGTCGCTGCGAGATGCATGTCGATCAATATTCTTGTCCCTGAGCCTGCATTTCGGTTGATGAATGTGATACCGGGTCGGAGAAGATCCTCGAAGGTGCGTATTGACTTGGGGTTTCCTTTCTGAACTATCAGTCCTTGTTCCCTGGAGTAGCCTCTTATCAGGACCGTTCTCTCTTCGAGCGCATATCTTTTGATGAAGGGAACATTGTAGGTTCCTGATCTCTCATCAAGAAGGTGTATGCCTCCCAAGTCGGCTTCACCCTTCTTGACTGCATGGAGGCCTCCAACTGAGCCAACGTTAATAGTCTTGGCTGAGAACCGTGTTCTTTTCTTGGATATGACCCTCAATAGAATGTCGATACCTATGCAGTGACTTCCGATAATCACCAAGTCTGGTAGTTCTATATTGGGACTAAACAGTTGAACTTGGACGGTCTCTCCTTTGGCCATAATGTCCCTGTCAGAAGGGATCTTCAAGAATCCATCAGCAAGCGCAAACGAAGTCACGGCTCCTGATCCGCTCAGGGTCGGATAGGCCAAGTAACGGCCGGATTCATCAGCGACCAAATGTATGGGTAACAGCTCTTGCCTGCCCCTTACCGAGAATGTTTTGAATGCGAGCTTTGCCTCAATCGACGGTTCTTTGGTTTCCGAGCTCATTCCAGCCAAGATCCTTATTGTCGGCTTGACTACCGAGTGAAATACCATAAGGGCCGATGTGGGGTTCCCCGGCAATGCGAACAAAGGCTTACCAAGGACCACCGCAGTAAGCGCAGGCTTTCCTGGTTTGACTGCCAAGCCGTTGGCTATTACTTGACACCCTTCCAAGGAGGATATGATCCTAGGCAACAGATCTTTTCTTCCAGCAGAGGTGCTCCCTGATGTGAGGACGAGATCTACTTCCCCAAGAGCTCTCTTCAAGAGATTCTGTATGGAATCTTCATCGTCAGTGGCGATTCCAAACATAATAGGGGTCCCCCCAGACTCGTGGACTGCAGCAGAGAGAGCGCAGGCGTTGATGTCGAATATCTTGGTGCTTCGCAAAATGGATCCTGGCGGGACCAACTCGTTACCTGTCGAGATTATGGCAACTCTGGGTGAACCTAATACATTCACTGTTTTCTTTCCAAGAGCCGCCAGGACACCTACTTCTCTCGAAGTGATTAGTTGGCCTCTTCTTAGCAAAAGTTCGCCAGACATGATGTCCGACCCTGCTGCCATAACATTTTCTCCCGGGGTGACAGCGCTGAGAATCTCCACTTTTCCTTCAGAGGCCTTAGTGTATTCCACCATGACAACAGCGTTGGATCCGATTGGCAAAGCAGCTCCAGTGGCAATCTCTGAAGCTTCCCCTTTACCTATCAGAAATCCTGGGACTTCACCGGGTTCAACTCCCCCGATCAATTTGAGACTCTTGGGTATTACTTCATTAGCTCCGAATGTGTCCTGAGCTTTGACCGCGAATCCATCCATAGTCGCTCTGTCGAAGCCCGGTACATCAATTGTCGAGACTATGTCTTCGGCCAAATAGCGGCCCACTGAATTCTCCAGGTTGACATCTTGTGCAGGAATGGTCTTGAGTATTGCGGACGCGAGCGCAGATCTGACCTGATCCAACGTCATTAATGTTCTAAAGACTTTTCGAGTACTCAAATTCTACCCGAATTCCCTATAGGTCTGTGTTGGAGAGGAACGTTCAGAGGCAAAGGCTTTCCCTTCACTTCTCCTGAGACTTGGCTCTGAGATTTCTTATCTCCCTAGCTATGTCGGACAGGAGTGCTCTCTTACTCATCCCGGACTTTTCAACTACGATACTGCCGGGTCTATCCCACCATGAATTTGGTCTCGACGATCCCTTAATTATGTCGAATCCCAACTCGAGGGTTCTGGCTGCGGCCTCCATTTCCTGCAATCTCGGCGAGTTCACACAAAGCGATCTATGAATCTTCCTGCCCTGTTTTGAGGTCCTCGAAGAATCAATGTTGGCAGGCCAGAGCACAGCCTTTCCGGGCTGCTTCAAGGGTGAATCCCCCCAGATTATCGCGATTTCAGAAGAATGGCGTTTACGACTCCGTCTTGTCCTGGCCTTGATGTCACTTGGGCTTGACCTAACGGAGTCTCGATAATTGCTCCCTTGGTGATGATTCCCCTTCTTTCGTAGTCCACATTAGAAGGATTCTTCACAACACGCACAATCTCAACTTTCTTGGTCACGCGTGAAGACGGATCGGTAACGTTTGCTTGATTCGAAGCTAGGAGTTTAGGTTTGGAATTTCCACCGCGAGATCTGTTTCTGACCAGTCTAACTTCTCCGACAGAGGTCTGCGTCGGTTCTCCGCCTGTCTCAAAGGCTCTTTTTCCTCTGAAGGCTCTTCGTCTTCCACCGGACTTCTTCCGCTTCGTCAAGCCACCGTGCCACTGAGGCATCTTGTTATTCACATCTTCGAGTTCTGGGAGTTTCCACAGGCATGATTCATATAAGGGTTGTGCAGTCTAGAGTCATCTGCAACTATTTGTCCATCTTTCTGTCTTTATCGTGATTTCTATAGCTTGACGCTGAACCAAAACTCATTTTCGTGTTAGTTTTCATCTTTTCAAAGATCCTCTCAAGTTGATACTTCATTGTCCTTGGTTCACTGCTAAGATTGAAGTAGTCTGCGAAGGCGGTGGTGGTTCTGAGCACTTTGGTTCGTCCAAGGCGCTCTTCTGACACTAGGCCTTTATCACAAAGAGCCTTGACATGTCCATAAGCCAGGTTCCCTCTGACTTTTACAACGTAGGCTTGTGTGACAGGTTGTTTGATCGCGATAAATGAGAGGGTCTTGAGGGGCCCTCTTGTTAGAAGTTTCTTTGAGACCAGCCTCATTATTCCCTGAACTAGGTCTGGCCTTAGCTGCATTACATATCTTCCGTCTTGGAGCCGCAACAGTTGTATGGCACCATTTACTTCGTTGTATCTGTTGATCAGCTGTTCCACAAGAGATCTCACATTTGTCTCTGATTTCACATTGATTAGGGTCGATAGAGTATCTAGGTCGAGTGGCCTTCCGGCTGCGTAAAGAGCTGCTTCAATAAGGTCGATCTGACGTTTCTCCTTAGTCCTCATTATGTTGTTGGGGTCCTTCAGAACTTCCACCAGATTTTGCCACCTTGATGTTTATGTCTCCGAACTCTGATTCCTGCGCTAATCTTATCCTTCCCCGGCTTGCTAGGAAAAGCATGAGAAGAAAGGTCCTCACTATCTCCTGTATGCTCATTTGCAGAGTAAGTCTTTTGAACGATATCTCTTCGTCATATCTATACTCATGAATAAGCCTGTGGTAGAGGTTTTCCAGATGATCTTGGATATTTGTGATGAAGTCATCAAGCGTCTCGATTACAGGTGTTGGTCTTAGGCTGGGGACTTCCTTTGATAGGAGTTGAAGTTCGCTTCTGAGGACTTCTTCGATGGCCTTTAAGACTTCCTCGATAGGAGTTGCGGTATATTCGAACCTCAAGGGGAGAGGCAGCGGCGGAGGAATATCTTCGTGAGGTCTCTGGAGCGGGGGCTTGGGGGGTTCCTCCATCTTGAGGACCAACTCAGATTTCATTCTATGAATAACTGATGAGCTCAGAAGCGCGGTACCTGAGGCTGAGAAATCAACAGGGCCTCTTCCCTTCATCTCAGCTAGAAACGTGTTGAGGAGGTTAGCGATGTTTACATCCCACGGCTTGATCCGGTGCAGTCTCAGAAGGTCAAATAAGATCAAATAGGGCGGATACATCCAGAACGGTTTCTCAAGCTCAGACATTAGGTTGGGCCTCCACCTTCGGGAGCGAGATGACCTGCGATACCCCGTCTTGTATGAATACTCCGTAAACACCGTCGGCCCGTGCTATAGTGGAGTCTTTCAAAGACACCACCACGAATTGAGAGTTTACCGACCGTTCTTTCAGAAGGTTGGCTAATCTCTGAGAGTTGACCATGTCAAGGTGTGCGTCTATCTCGTCGAAAACGTAGAATGGCATTGGATGTATTGCTTGAAGGGCGAGGAGAAAGCAGACTGTGGCTACTGATTTCTCACCTCCACTGGCGCTGCCGATGGATAGCCCGGCTTTTCCTGGAAATGCTAAGGTCATATCCACTCCTCCACTGAAGAGATCTTCGGGATTCTCAAGAACTAGCCTACCCGTTCCGCCATCAGTGATCTTTGAGAAGATGTCGTTGAAGTTGTGATTCAGCGTTTCAAATACGTTCATGAAAGTATCTCGTTTCTTTTGTTCCATCTCATCCATGAACTTGACGATTGACTGTTTCTCTTGTTCGAGCTGGTTTATTCTTATTGACAATTGCTTGTAGTTTCCTCTCTGCTCTTCGTAGTGTGCAACAGCGAGTTCGTTTATTGCTCCTATCTGTCTCAGTTCCTCCCTGAGCATTGACATATTACCCTCGGCTCTCTTGGCGTCGAAATCAGAAATCTTAAGAGGGTTTCCGAACCCGAGTTTGCCCAGTTCTTCCATCAAGTAGTTCTTCTCGAGCTCTTTCTTGTTTAGTTCGACGCTTAGCATGGTGAGGTTCGAACTCAGAGGCTCCAATTCCCTTTCATTCTTTCGCAGTGACTCGTTCAACTGATCAAGTTTGGCCTGAGTCTCTACTGCGCTCTTCTTAAGGTCTTCAAGTGATGAGGTAAGGTCTCTCCTTTCTGAAGTTATCTGCATTAGCCTGCTATTCGATATTACAAGCTGCTTCTCTGCGGATTCCAGCTGAGACAGGATTTCCTGTTCTCTTCCTAAGACATAATTCAGCTGGTCTCTTGTCCGCTCCAGGACTTTAGATTTGGATTCTATCGCGTTACTAGCACTTGACGATCCTGAATCGACAATGGCTTTTCTCGATCTTGATCGATTCAACTCTTCAAGCATCAGAGCGTAATGTCGTTCGGCCTTTTGTATCTCCTCTGTGCTAACACTTACAGTAAGGGAGGTTTTCTGATCCTCAAGCTTCCTTAGAGCATGTTCAAGCTCAGATTTCTTCCACACAAATGATTGAAGATCGTCCCCAGCTTTTGTAATCCGTTCTTGTATAGCCCTAGCATTGTTCGCGATGTTTTCTAACTCACCCTTTGACTGTGATAGCTCATTTTGAATTCTTTCAATGTCACTCCGGATGAGATCCAAATCTCTCTGGAGGGCAATTTTTTCTCCTCGCAGCTCCGCAATCCTCGAGTTCACTTTGACTATAGCAGATTTTCCAGTTTCAATTAGCTGGGTCAACGTGGCAACTGATTGCCTAAAATCATTCATGTGTCGCGTTCTAGGTACTATGGAGCTTATGTCAAGAGGCGTTCTATAATAGCCGCCTTCCAAAGCGCCACCTGGCTCGTATAGGTCACCGGCCAAAACCACCGCTCTGAATCCCTTCAGGGACAACAAGTAGGCGGCCTTTTGACTGTCAGTCACTACTGTATCACCGAGAACAAAGTGTACTGCAGCTTCGAGAGAGTCATCATATCTTATGCAGTCAGTTATCCTACTGACCACACCCTCAACACTGGGGGTTTCGGCTACCGGGGGCTTATCCTCTACCATGTCAAGGGGGATTATCTTGATTCTGCTGAGTCTGCTACGCTTCAGGTATTCTACACAGGCAATTGCTGTGCCAACATCCTTCACTATGAGAGAATTCAGCCAATCGGCACATGCTGCATTTAATGCGGGTTCATGTACTTTGTCAACCTGAATCAGGTCTCTGAAACGGCCTACTACGTTATGAAGCCTACCAGATAGTTGCAGGTCCTCTATCTCGGCCAAAGCCAACTCTTCAGGAGCAAGCAGATCTATGACCCTATTCTGAGAATCAATCTCCAGCACTGATCCACTAGCTAACCTAGCAGTTCTTGCCGCCTCGTCTACTTCCTTTTCTCTTGCTTCATTCAGGGCAAGCATCTCAGCGATCTCTTCTTCAATCAGGCTCAGCTGCTGCTCCTGCTGCGTCCTTAGGTCCGAAAGCTCTTCTCTTCTCCTCTGTAACGCCTCTGTAGATGAAGTAAGTTGTGATTCTTGGTCTTGCAGTGTTTTAGACTGATCCTGAATTATGGAGATCCGTGTGGTTTCGGATTCGATCTTAGAGCTGATCGTTATTAGTTCCGTTGTGATGGGGTCGATTTGTTTATCAATTCCTTCGAGAGCCTTGGGCGCGGCCGCTAGACTATTTCGGATGGTTTGTGTCTCATCTGTGAGTCCTCGGACTTCTGTTTCCTTTCGTCTTAGAATTTCTTCTAGCTCGTTTCTTTCTTCGTTGAGTCTTGTCAGCTCAGTCCTTAAATTCTCAAGTTCACTTTCATGCTGGCTGGAGTCTTGTTCTAGTCCTGCACGTTGTTTCTTCAGCAGCTGGAGGTTGAGTTTCTTAGACTCAATATCGGCTCTAAGGCTAGATATCTCTGAGTTGGCTTCGCCAATGCTCATTTCAAGCTCATGTATCTTCTGTCCGCCTTGATCCATGAGCATCTCTCGGATATCTCTAAGTTCCTGTTCAACAACGAGCCTTGAGGTTGAAAGTCGGTCTCTTTCAGCCTTGAAATTGTTGATTTGAGATTTCTTTGACTCAATTTGTTGTCTTAGAATTGTGAGGTCATTATCTAGAGACAGAATCTTGTTGGAGACCGTCTGTGCTTGGAGTCTTGCGATCTCTTTAGTCAGAAGGGAATGCCTTAAGAAATCATTCCTCTCTCTTTCGAGGGACTCTACACGAAGCCTGACTTCTTCGACTCTTGCCAGGGCAATCTTCAAGTTAGTATCGGCCTGGGAAAGTTGAAGCTGTGCTTCATTCTTCTTCAGATCGTATGTTCCTAGACCCACCAGATCTTCTACTATCTTACGCCGTTCTTCTGACGTGACCTCCGCCAGACGTGTTATTGCATGCTGAGGCACAATATTGTAGCCCGATACTTGGATGTCGGCTGATGAGAGAAGTTCAGTCAATTGTTTTCTGGAGACCCGACGCCCATTCAGACGATAGACACCTTCTCCGCTCTTGTAGAATTCTCTGGATATGGTGACTGAACCAGAGTCTATAGGCAACCTCCTGTCAGCGTTATCAAACTGAACTGATACATACGCAGACCGTGGTGGATTGGTGAGTGTTGACTTTGACACGAGGTCTGATAGGGAGGAACCTCTCAGTTCTTTAGGGCTTAGTTCGCCAAGTGCGAATCTAAGGGAATCTAAGACGTTTGACTTTCCTGAACCGTTAGGCCCGGTTACTACGGTCAAGCCTTGACCGAGCTTAAGTGTGACCTTCCGACCGAAGGTCTTGAAGCCCCTGAGGTCTATTCTCTTTATGTAAACCAATTTGTCAGATTCACCTCAGGAGCGAGTAATCTGAATCCAGCCCGCACGGCTCCTCCTCATTAAATTATGGAATAAGACAGGGTAAAGATACGAACAGCTCTCCAAATTCTGATTTTGTGAGGGCTGTCGATGCCCGAATCATTGTTTTGCAGACGAGGATTCATTCCCAATTTATCTACCGAACTTTCTTACTCGCTTTTGATAGGTTCTTATTGCTCGAAGCAGGTCAATCTTCCTGAAGTCAGGCCACCACACATCCGTGAAACATAATTCGCTGTACGCAGATTGCCAAAGAAGAAATCCGCTTAACCGTTCTTCTCCTGAAGTCCTGATTATTAGATCTGGGTATGGGTTGGGAAGATGTGAGGTGTACAAATATTGCATAAACAGGTTTTCATCAATCTTGTCAACAGAGATCTTCTGACTCTTGACATCCTCCGCAATCTTCTTTGCTGCATCAACTATTTCTTCCCTACCTCCGTAGGCTACGGCGATATTCAAGTAGTATTGGTCATAGTTCTTTGTAGCCTGTTCCAATCTCTGGACAATCTCTCTCAGGCGATCTGGAAGGTAGTCAAGTCTACCCAGGGCTTTCACTCGGATCTTCTTCTCATGTATTATCGGATCAGATTCAAGATGCAACGCTTCCTGCGCTATTATTGCAAGTATATCGTCAACCTCGCTTCGCGATCTCCGAAAGTTCTCTGCGGAAAATGCATATACAGTCACGATCTTTATCCCCAGACCCAGACACCAATCTAGGAAACTCACACCGGTCTTTGCGCCCTGCACGTGACCTTCTGCGATAGCGAGAGTTCTCTCCGCAGCCCATCTCCGATTTCCATCAAGGATTACTCCTACGTGTCTTGGCATAACGGACTTCTTGACTTGTCCATTTAGCCATTTCGCGTATACCTTGTAGACACCGATTATCTTCAGCAGTCCCGTGAGCACGCAAGTCAATTCCTAGACGTTTGTGTTATCAAGGTCCTCTGGAACGACCACCCTGCCATCCTGCACCGACCTAGGCGCAGGTTTGACTGTTCACCCCTACGACACCAATTTATCGGTTGGATTCGCTGAGCTCTAAGATAGAAGCTCGCGCGCGCTAGATCTTCTTCTGCTCCATCAGAACCCTGAACTCTTCAAAAGACAACCTCTTTCCCTGACTCAGTTTTGCGGATCCCGATTCTGTGAGTCTCTCCGCGAGCTCTTTCCTCTTTCGCAAGCGTTCGGCTTCTTCTTCCCCAAAGATCTCTTGGTGGATCTTCTTCCTTTCTATAACTCTGTGCACGAGTTCCTGTTCCACTCGTTCAGTTTCAGTCCGAGCCTCCAGATACTTCTTGTGGGCGGCGTCGGCAGAAGCTTTAATCTCCTTCAGATCTCCAACAAGCCGCATCATTTCCTCATGCATCTTCGCACTGGATTCAGCGGCCTCAAGGATCTTCTCATGAACAGACTGTGCATCTTGTCTCAGTGTGTCAATCGCAGCTTTCTGGTCATCAAAAGCCTTTTGCAGTTCGTTTAGTCTCTGATGTTTCGCTAATTGCAGCTCCAACTCTTTGATCTGAGTTAGCAACCTGTTCTCTTCCTTTGAGTCAAGGGACGATGTCTGCAGCCGCCACTCGAGTTTCTCGAATGAATCTTTTTTCTCATGAAAGGTTCCCTGAACATGGGATCGAAGTAGCTTGAAATTGGGAATCATCTCGCCAATTCTGTCACGCTTTTCAACTATCTCCGACCTGAGCTTATCCCTTGAGCTTTTCAGGGCTTTGACTTTCTCATTCATAGCATCTCTTTGACTTCTGATTGCTCTTATCTTCTCGCTTAGTTCCCTAAGTTGACTGTTAAGAGAGTTGCGCTGTTCAGCACAGTTCTTCCACTCAATATTGAAATTCAAGCGCTGAGTTCTGAGGTTGCGTATCTCGGCATCTAAAGCGTCTATTCTCTGGAATCCCGTCTCAGAAATATTCTGTTCCAGTATTCTTACACCTTCTGCTGCTGCGTAGCGCTCGCTCTCATTGTTTTCGCAGACCAATATTGGTACCTGCTCACATTATTCTTCCGTGACTTGTCCATCGTTGCTCGGACGTCTAGATACTTACAGGCCTCTCAGTTGATGTATAGCCGCACTTTTTGCAAACAAGTATAAACATATAGCTATAATCTCTTATTGAGGCCTTCCTCGTAAGTTCTGTCCCGCATTTTGGGCATTTTTCACTTGGCTTTTTCTTCACTTATTCTGCCTTCATAACCTGTCCATCGGACTTCACCTTTTGAATCCACAGTCGTCCAGCTTCTCGAGGATCTTGCCCGCAAGGTTCTTCTCTCGAGGTATCCATCTAAAGGTGACATCCCTATTTTGACAGAGGTACTGGACTTTGGCAGCCAAGATTTTGAGTTTTGGATCTCTGATCTCATACTCCCCGCTGAGCTGCCTCACGGCGAGTTGACTGTCAGAGTATATGGTCAACTTGGCTCCAGAAACCCCCTCAAGGGCTGCAATCATCGCCCTGTACTCAGCCTGGTTGTTTGTCAGGGGTGGTTCAACGAAGATCTTGGCCTTACCACCTGAGTCAAGGTAGCAGTATGCACCAGATTTCCCGGAGCCATCTACGTAGACTCGCGATCTCCGCACATCGAGATCCGTCTGCAAACCCGATCGATCTGAACTCGATTTTACCATAGGACTGGCGCACATCATGAGCTAGTGGTTATGTCCGTTCTGCTAGAGCTTTTCCAGGAGAATTCGGGCATCCACGACGCTGGCGCCTTTATTATAAGCCATGATGGGGTTGAGATCCATTTGATTTACTTCTGGAAGATCCATAAGCATCTTGGAGGCGTCTAGGAGGATTCTGACAATTGCTTCTTGATCTACTGGCTCCTGGCCTCTGAATCCCTTCAATATAGGGTAGGCCTTTATCTCGGTGATCATTGAACGTGCATCCGTTTCTTCAATAGGGGCTATTCTGAAGGTGACGTCTTTGAGTATCTCTACGAAAACGCCGCCCAGGCCGAACATCAAAGTCTGTCCAAATTGTGGGTCTTTCAGCCCTCCTATGATCACTTCTGTACCTTTCGGAGCCATCTTCTGGACAAGTACTCCACTTATCTTTGCATCAGCTTTGTATTTCTTCGCATTTCGAATGACTTGTTCGTAGCCCTTCTCAACCTCCTCTCCACTATTCAACCCCACAATAACGCCTCCCGCCTCGGTCTTGTGGAGAATGTCTGGCGAGACAATCTTCAAGACGACAGGATAACCGAATTTCTTGGAGGCCTTGGAGGCTTCGTCTTTGCTTAAAACGACGCAGAAATCGGGAGTGGGGATCCCGTAGTCCATGCATATTGTCTTTGCCTCAGGTTCAAGCAGACTGAGTCTGCCTTCATTAATTGCGCTCAGAATTATGTTCTTAGACGCTTTTCCCATCAGTCACACATCCAATTCATAGCTTTGGCCACATTGTTGCACTCTATCCGTCACGCCAAACTGCCCGATACGAGCTGAGACTTGGCAGACTGACGGTACACATGGGCACCTTCTGTTTTCCAAGGTACTGCAGATGGTCGGCACTTAAGGTTTTCTCCATCCTCAACTTCACAATTGACACCGTATCCGATCCTGTCTTCGATTGAACAGCACGAGCTTGATTGCAGGACAGCTAGGTCAGAGCGGGGATTCTGCTAATTTGTATCTAGAATGCGACTTCACCCATAAGAGTGCGCGCTAGCGTTTTCAGGGCCGGAGTTCTTCTCCTCCAGTAAGAATGCGTGTAAGTGCAGCAAACAGATTCGTAAACCCTTTACTTTGCTTTGAAGCGATCGGAATTGGGTCAAAATTCAGATTGGTTCTCGACATGGCTCTGACCAAATCGATTCCTACAAGAGAAGCTGTTTTGCTCGAACTCTTGTTCAAAGACTCTATTAATCTCAAAGGGGCTTGAGACCAACTCAGCGTCTCCTCAAGCTTCTCTTTGCCTAGGAGATCGACTTTTGTCAGTACGTGAACTTGTGGTGCAAGGAGTCGCATGTGGACTGCCGCTGCCAGATAGATGTTGGAGACAAAGTTCAACGGATTTGAAGAGAACGGTCCATCAAAAAGATAAACTACAGATTTTGGGCACTTCGCGAGCTCATTCATTATGAAAGGCCCACTCTCCCGGAAGGCAAACAGCTCAATCTGCCCTGGGGTGTCTATGAGAGCTATGTCAGGCTCAATCTCATTTAGGGCATCGCTTATGGCTTCGATATTCTCGCCAATAAGATCTGCAGCAATAATCAGCCCTCCGTTGGGACCAAGCTGATACTTCTCCATTATCTCCTCTAGGATGACGTGATCTCTAATATCGATGTCCGGATTGTACGGCAAGTTAGTGACACCAGGATCGAGGTTTACTATTATGGTATTCTGCTCATTCAGTCTGAGCCATTCCTGGAAGAAACCAACGAGAGAGGTTTTGCCTGAACCCGCCATACCTACAACGAATACTATGTTCATCAGATTTCACCCTCAAATGGCCGCGTGCGGACGAGTCATCAGGGATCTGATCCTGAATGACCATATGAGCTGGAACTGGCTGTGCCAAGAAGCTCGCTCATCATAGTGACGGCTCTCAATGTGCGACTCATTGCTGTTGCTTTTCTATTTGATTTTGTAGAGAAGTGAAGCTCGATAAGTCCTTCTTGGCATCCCTCCCCGCCTTTTGCGTGAGACTTGATGTATACCGTGGGCATCATTTCCATGACTTGATCTATCAGCGGTGCGATCTGAGATTCTAGAAGCCCGAATACCGTGATACTCGTTTCATAGAAGAATCGGCGTCCAGCCATTGCTCTTACAATATCTGCAATGGTTTTGTTGAAAATTGCCTGAAGTTCCGCCGGAACTCCGGGAAGAATAACAAACTTGATTCCTCTTTCCGTTAGGGTTACTGCCGGAGCGGTGCCAACTGGATTGTGAATTGGTTTGGCACGAGCAGGAAGCATAGCCATCTTGAGTCTTGGTTGTGTTAGTCTCATGTTCTTTCTTCCTAGAATTCTTGCATACTTGTATCTTATCATTTTCAACGCGTTCTTGTTAAGGCTGATGCTCCTTCGAAGTGTTTTGGAGAATGCTAGCAGCGTCTTGTCATCAAAAGTCGGCCCTAGTCCTCCGGACGTGATTACCAGATCAGGGTTCCTTCTCAACGTCTCTCTTATTGCTGCCCCTATTGTCTTGATCTCATCGCCTACTACGGTTACCCGTGTGACATCGCCCCCGAGCCTTGTTATTCTATCGGATAACCATGTGGCGTTAGTATTGGCGGTCTTCCCAATTAGCAGCTCGTTGCCGATACACAATAATTCTGCTTTACAGACCAAAAGAGGCGAATCCCAATCTTCAGTCCTTCTTCGACAGCCACCATTTCAAGTACTCATTTTGTTTTCTCTTTTTTCTGTCGAGATCAGCTTCATTGCCCTCGAGGGCCCTGTCCTTCCCTTCCATGAGCTGCTGGAAAGAGAATGTCAACCCGCAACTCTTGCAGACATACTGTTTCACGACTGGGTCGTAGGCAAGTTCCCCACCGCATTCCAGACAATATTTCGCCATGGCGCCGACGCATCCAAGAGCATTTGGTGAACGAATCTATGATTTGTACCTTTTGCTATGGTTCCTTGAAACCTCAGTCTTGTGAAGTTGCGGGTACGTAGTAGTACTCATTCATCTCCTTCTGCATTCTGTCGAGTCTGCTCTCAAATTTATTGACTCGTGGCCTACCAGAATCCGGGTCCCTTCTGAAAGTCATGCCCATCATAGATAGAAATGTGTTCATGCCCTCCCTCAGAGGCATGGGCTTGTTACCTCTGCCATGAACTCCAGGAGCCCCATCGAATATCATTAATCGATCAGAGAAGAAATCCTGTGCAACGATATCGTGTTCTACCACGAAGATGAAGGCTCCTCGCTCCTCAGCAACTCTGCGGATCAGCTTGGCGACAATCAGCCTTTCCTCTACGTCCAGGTAAGCGCTTGGCTCATCCAATAGGTAGACTTGAGCCTTTCTGGAAAGGCAGGCTGTGATCGCTACTCTCTGGAGTTCCCCACCACTCAGTTCTTTGAGGTTTCTGTCAAGAAGCTTCGAGAGCCCCAGCGGTAGGAGAAACTCACTCTCGAATTGATCCGTTTCAAAATTCTCTGTCAGAAGGCTGGAAAGCAAAGAGCGGACTTCACCCGAGTATTCTGTGGAAATGTATTGTGGCTTGTAACTTACCGTTGAGCCAGCAAGAGGCGAACTGTGGCTCGATGATTTGCCCAATCCTGCCAGTACTTTTATGAAAGTCGTTTTTCCTATACCGTTAGGGCCGAGTATTCCGAGGACTTCGCCCTGGCCAATCTCACCGGCTTCGACATCTAGTTTGAAGTCGCCCCTGATCTCGGACATTCTCTTCCAACTGATCTTCATACCGCCTTCGAAGCATGTCTCCCTCGCCGGCCGGAAGTGGAATTTGATCGGCTCAGATCTAAACCTCATGTTTTCATCAGGCATGAAACCGCTCAGATAGATGTTTATTCCCGAGCCTAGGCCATGCGGATGTGATACGATACCATAAGCACCCGGTTCACCGTATATTAGGCACACTTGGTCAGAAAGGTAATCGAGCATAGCCAGATCATGCTCAGCAACTATGACGATTTTGTCTTCCCCGACTAGGCCTCTTATTGTTCTTGAGGCACTGATTCTTTGACCGACATCGAGGTGGCTTGAGGGCTCATCAAAAATGTATACGTCGGCTCGACGTAATGCGACGACAGCGATAGCTACCCTTTGAAGCTCTCCGCCACTGAGGACATCTATCTGTCGATCCATGATTTCTTGTAGCTGGAGATCTTCGGTTAGCCTCTGCAACTCACTTTTCTCGTCGGCAGATGCCAAAAGCTTTGAGACTCTGCCTTCCACGACCTTTGGGATCTTGTCAACATATTGAGGCTTATGGACGACATTTAGTTTTCCTTTGGAGAGCTTCTCAAAGTAGTTCTGCAAAGGGGATCCTCTGAAGGATTGAATTACTTCCGGCCAATCTGGAGGGCAGCCAGGGGTCCCTAGGTTCGGTTTCAGCTCTCCGCTGAGGATCTGAAGGGCCGTTGTCTTCCCTGTTCCGTTTCTACCCAGGAGCCCCGTAACTCGACCAGACTGCAGAACTGGGAGACGATAGAGTTTGAAAAGATTCTGGCCGAATCGGTGACTGCATTCACCTTCCAGCTCTTCCGGGAGATTCACTATCGTGATTGCCCCGAAGGGACATTTCTTGACACATATTCCGCAACCTGTGCACAGGGCTTCAGTGATTATTGGAGTCTTTTCAGGCTCGAGGACCTTGATAGTCTCGACTCTCGTTCTGACCTTTGGACAGAACTTCACGCATATGTATGCGCAGTCTTTGGGTTTGCAGGTGTCCCTGTCTAGTATTGCTACTCTGCCCATTTGACCCATCCAACAAGAAAATCAGAAAAAGAAAAACGCTTACCATGGAAGAAAGAAAATCACGGTGGCTGGGTTACCACTCCTCTTCTTCCCAGTCTTCTTCTTCGCCCCACTCTTTCTCCTCGCCGGGCCCTTCTTCCTCCTCCCAATCCGAAACTCTAGTGATCAAGGGTTGAACGCCTCACAAACTAAAGGATTAATCTGCGTACATATGGACGCTTTTTAAGGTTTATGGTTCGCGGTACTGTCAAGTTGTCGATTGATCGCCCTAATCGTTCTACCCGTAAATTTTCGGTTGATTACTATTAATGAAGGTGCTGTCAAGTCCTCGGACGCTTCTGCCTATCAAGTCGGGAGATTTAGGGCACAAAAAGAAGCAGTTAAGAGCGTAGTGAGAGAAATTCTGATCAGATCCACATGTCCTTCTGGGATAACCTCAAGAAAGTGTGGAAGTGGCTTGTGGAATTGATACTCCTTGTCGTAGGGGAAAGACTGCTTAACCCAGTAATAGATCTTGTAGGCAGTCTTTTCACTAAAGAAGAATTATCCAGTAATGTTCTTGTGCTTGGCATAGTAGGCATCATTGTTATTATCTCTGCAACCATTCTGGGAGTGCTACTGGTACAACGAGTTTACAGATGGGTGAAGACCGCAAACGAAGCCATGCAGGGAACTAAAGTAATGATCCCAGAAACCCAAAAACCAGAAGTCACACAACCAACAAGTCCCATTAGTCGAGAAGCGGGAACTACAATTTCGATAACTTCAGTAAGTCGCAAACCTCTAATTCCTGCTAATCCTCTAACTCCTTTTTCAGACCGACCTGTTGCCGAAGAATTGTCCACAAAGTCAGGTATGGAATATTTCAATTCTCGTAAAGAGAGGGCTGAGAAATATCCTCTTGCAGACCTTCTTTCACAAGCGAGGTTTAGGATAGTGTTGCTTGGGGGTTCGTTAGAGACAGTAGTGTTACAACATGTTCGTCTTCTTGAAAAGATACTCAAAGGCGGTGTGGTCATGGAATTCTTAATCCAAGATCCTGAGTGGGTGAAGTCAGTTGAGATAGACAAAGGAACATCTTCTGGAAACCTTTCTGATGGCATTAGCAGAACACTAGGCGTTCTCCGTGAAATAAGACGTAAACTAGGAATTCTTGAAAATGAAAATTGTATAATTAAGATGTATAGATTCCATGCTACCAATAGTGGCATAGTTATAGATCCAGATAGTTCTGAAGCCAGAGCCATAATTGAGTTTTATCCATACGATGCAGATGCCGAGTTAAAACCCTCCATTGTAATCAATAGAAAAGAGAATGAAGCTGTTTTCAATAAGTGGTGGCGCAGTTTTGAGTATGTTTTAGATAACGCAGAAGAATACATAACTCCACCACCTAAGCTGAATGTCAAGCGGGCAGAGCTAAGCCCAGATGAAGAACCAAGAGAAATTCATGTTCGATTTCCTAATGGTCAAGAGAGATCACTTGAAGCTCGGTTTTACTTCCTCACAGTTGAGAATGCTGAGGGGAAAAGAATCAAAGGATTATGCCCGTGTATCTACCACGAGTATAATATGTTGATCGTGTCACCATACGGAAAGCCCGCGATTACAGTGGACTCTAATACGACTCTGAAAGATTTTGACAAATTCGCTTCGGAGAAGAAAGAGGAGGGTTTCCTTGCGGAATTGTGTAATAGCAAGAAAGCAAAAAAGAGCGTTGACTTTCCTCCAGATAAGAGAGCATCCTTAACATTTGCCCTTTTCGTCACTTTCAAGGATTATCAGTGGTTGGATATTATTGCAGACACAAAACGCTACAAACCTATCCCATCTAAATTCCGCATCAAGCTAGCCTTTAGGACAGATGACTTCCTTCCTTACCATGTGGCAACATACGAAATAAATGCCCAAGCGTGGGATGAGATTGATGTCAAAGAAGTTCAAGCTAGTGAAACTTAGGTTCTTTCAAATTTCAGTAGTTGTCTCAGCAATACCAAGTCTCGTTCGCATCCTTCGATGATTGCTTTCAGTCCTATGTTGCGGATGCGCCACAGAACTGTTTGATACCCCTTCAATCGTTCTCCGTTCAGGTATGCGTCTAGTATCTTGCGTTCCGTCCGTCCGAGTATCTCTTTGGCCCACAATAACAACAAGATGGAACGGCTCAATGGAGAAGTCAGAGACCGAGAGAAAGTGATGAGGGGACTAAAGAAGCCTGACACTCCGATTCTGAAGGGCTACCAGATATTCCATAACTACATTAGACCACATGAAGCGCTAGAGAACAAGACCCCTGCTGAAGCTTGTGGAATCAAGGTGGAAGGAGCTAACAAGTGGATAACCATAATACAAAACGCAAGCAAGCATGAAGAGAGATAATATGCCATCGAAGACTGGTGCGTTTGAATGCGCAAACTGCGGATATGTCGGGTCTCCTAGCGCGGAAGCTACTTGCCCAAAGTGTGGTGGGGCTTGGAAGCATGCTGAAACATATGGCACAATTAACATGAAAACTAGCTTAGCCATTAGAATTCGGAATCCTAAGTATGTAAACGATAAGAAAATAGATGTTACCACGGTAAAAGCGGGTATTGACCGTAATGTTGAGGAGACGACAATCAAGAGAACTATGGATGGTGAATCTGCCGACCTTCAGATAAAGTCCAGAATAGATAAAGATGGGGGAGTTGAGCTTCTCCACGTACATTGTCAGAAAGACAAGGAATCTGCTAATTGGGGCAAAGGAAGTGAAGTGCCCATTGAGAAATTCTTCAGTATCTCTCAAGATAATGGTGCGAACATCATTCGTTGCAAGGCATGTGGAAGAAGATGGAGTAGCGTTGGTCGCATGGAAACTGACCAAACGAAAAGTAACAGTCCCGCCATCCAAACGCAGAGGTAACAGAACCTTGTTTAGAACCAAAACAAACACAAGCCGTCTCCCGAAGGTTGACAGTAAAAGGAGTCTCCCGAAGACTTGACAGAACTTGGAATCAAGGTAGAAGGAGAAAACAAGTGGTTAACATTGATACAAAATGCAAGGAGTCCAAGGACTTTAATCAACTCCAAGAGAAACTATCACCATGACTGACCTTACTTCTACTCTAACGGGTGCATTTCTGGGGTTCGCTGGCTCTGCTCTTCTGATGTATGTTCGTGACATATACCTCCACTCGAAGCGAACAAGAGAGCAACACAGACGGGCTATCATAGAAAGACAACTGGAAAAACTGTATTCTCCCTTGTATCGTTTTATCAAGTCAAGTGAGCTTCTCGTTAAACACCCTACCATAGCAGTCACTGTGTCTAGTGAAGAGAGCAAAAGAGGAGAAGAGGGCAGACAGAAAGAGTTCCTTGACTCAATAATTGAGAACTATCTATATCTGGCCGAAGATGACTTGATGGTACTGCTTCCCAGATTACATGGCGTTGCGTTCTGGCAAAAGGAGAATGAGGAAACAATGACCCAACTTGTTAAGCATGTAGTCAGTCAATATGAAAAATTGCGGAAGGAGTATTTCTCATTCGGGGCTTCTGATGACTGCTAATCTCATTCCAAAGTTACATAAACTTATCAACCGAAAATTTACAGGCAGACGATTCGGAGCGATCAATCGACAACTTGACAGAGCCTGGTTCGCCAGATTCCAGAATCAGAGCGTGCAGTCTGGATCTCACGTGATATTCACAGGGCTGTGCATCTTCATCGATTAAACGAGCCGACGGTTTGTGGAAGCTCTGACAAGCTTTTCAGGATAAAATTTGGGGCAGGCAGACCCTTTCCAAGATGTGTTTCCTCACGATTGATCAGACAACTCGCCATATTGATTGATCTGGACCCTAGAATATCATGTCTCAGAGAGTCGCCGACAAAAAATGCTTCTTCAGGTCGAAGATACAGCTCCCTCAGAGCGTACAGGAAGATTCCTGGGTAGGGTTTTCGAATGCCGAACTCAGCGGACGTAACCACGAATTCAAAGAATCTACTCATGCCTAAACGTTTCAGAATCATATCAGGTACTTTCTCAGAAGAAGTATTCGTTACTATTGCGAGCCGGTATTCAGAGCTAATCTTTTCAAGAACATCAAGGGCCTCTGTGAAGGGAACTGCCGTTTCGACTCTAGCGTTCACGAGGGCTGTTTCAGTAGTTGACACGATCTCGTTGGTCACGCTGATTCCGAGCTTGCAGAGAAAACTACTCAGCCATATCCTCATTGGAATCTCAATCATGAATCGTTCGCGAAGATCGTTGATCATTCCATAATGATCCCAGTAGCTTTGGAAAAGCATCTGTTTTGTCATCTCACAGCCCTCTGAAGTCAGGCAACTTGTCAGAAAGCCTAGAGCGGACTCATCAACACTTCGATCCTCAGCTTCTCTTCTTGTCAGAGTCCCTCCCAAATCGAAAAGCACTGCCTTCAAGCTCAAACTAAGTCATCACCCTAAGACCACACAAAACGGGCGCGCACCTAATTAGAGGACCATTAATAAGAAGGTTATAGAAAGCCAAGAATATTGACTGGGGGATGGTAGCCGTTAAAGTTGAGATTGTCTCCATAGGGAACGAGCTCTGTTACGGGAAGGTCGTAGACACAAATGCATTCTGGTTAGCTGACCAAGTTACACGCCTAGGCGGGACGGTTGAGAGGATAACGTGCGTTCGGGACCACGAGGATCAGATCTGCACGGTTATAGAAGAATCCTTAGGGAGGAAACCAAGTTTTGTTCTCGTGACGGGCGGACTGGGGCCGACAAATGACGACAAGACCATTGACGCAATCTCAAGAATCACCCAGGCCGTAATAGTGAAGGATGAGAAGACTCTAGAAAGAGCTTCTCAACGTAAAGGCATCCCTAAAGAGAAGTTGCCCCCGCATTTTATCAAGATGGCGAGGACGCTCCACGGGGGAAAAACCTTCAGTAATCCAGTGGGGATATCACCTGCCACAGCCTTGACCATCGGCAAGACAACTCTGGCGGTTATGCCAGGGCCACCTAAGGAAGTTCAGGCAATATTTGCAGAATCAATACTACATCTGATGAGAAAAAAGGCAAACCGGAGAAGTCGCTCTCAAAGAGTATTTGTCGAGATGGCCGAGTCAGAGGTTACCCCCTTTATTGAAAGGATTGAAAGAGAGCTGGGAAACGTTTACCTGAAGCCTCTAGTTAGCGAATATGTGACTGGAACCGGACTCCCTATCGAAATTCTTGCATTCGAAGAGAGTGAAGAAGGCTGCGAGCAACTTATAGGAGAGATTATCAGTCGTCTGGAAAGTTCTGTTGCATCAAAGGGAAGGCGACTGTCACTACTGGCCGCGGACATTCGCAAAGCAACTGAGTGAACCTGTTGATCAAAGTATTGCCTGAACACAATAGGACACTGCTAGCTGAAGGTTTTGTGGGCAGTGAGAGAATCGCATTCAAACAGCTGATTAAGGAAATCAAGGAGATTGCGCCGCAAAGTACAATTCAGATCATGAACGGCGAAAGAATAATCGGCTACGATCACGTTCTCTTCGCGGTCCTAAACGCCCTGAGTGCCAAACGGAATCAACGAAATATCTGTGATGACCTCTCCCTCGAGATACTAGTTTACGCTTCAGCTCAACGACAGATCACGAATGCTGTGGAGATATTAGGTGTGAAAGAAGACACTCAGCAACTCGTCCTCGTGGCAATATCAGAGGACAAAAGAGAACTTGACCGACTGAGAGAGAGAATCTCTCAAATCAAAGGGCTAAAGTCCGACGACTCATTTCTTGAGTCCCAGAACCCAGAGAGAATAGACCGCTTGAAAGAGACGTTCAAGATAACCAATTCGGAATTTGAATCAGTTCGCCTTAAGGGCCGCAAGAATATTGAGATCCTAGAAAGGCTCGTGATCGAAAAGATGGCTCTTCTGGCAGTCAGCGTCTGAGGCGTAACCTTTCCTTCTGGACGGCCAAGATACTCTCCGAAGTGATCAAAGAGAGCCCAGCAACGTTCGAGATCACTTCTACGAGAAGTATCTTCGTCGGATTCTCCAAGTCAACTCGCCGGTCTATATTGGACGCTACTGCCTCAATTATATCCTTAGACCTTAACACCGAATGTCTCTTTCTTACCGTTATGCGATAAGATTCACTCTTACCTATTCTATCAGCAAGTTCTCGCGATAGACGGGTTATTTCCGTTAGTTCCGCTGGGACAAGCCGTTCTATAGGAACTATTTTTTGGATGTATCTCACTTCCCAAGGTTTCTCCTTCAATAAAAGACGTAGCCTTGACGTGGTTTCAAGTGGATTGTGTGATGTCCAAGCCGCAATTAACCCTATGGCGGGAGTGACATCCGACTCTGGATTCCTGTCTCCCAGCTCATTGAGCAGATACCATATTTCTCGGCACGCGTTTCTTTCATTGCCGCGTGAGGTTGAGATCAATAGATTGAACCTGTCAAGCATGCCCTTAACCTTTCCCGGCCAAAGAAGCTACGTATTTCAGATATATTGTTTTCAAGGTCTAGACACTGAGAGCCCCGCTTGCGGTATCCGGTTTTGAACTCTTCGGAAAAAGCACTACGGAGCAACTAGCGGGGCTAACAGTATTGATCCAAACATCATGATTAGACCGCATGCCAGAGCCAGAGGAAGACCTGGGAAGTAGTCTTTCTCTTCAAGCATCCGCATGCCCGCATATGCTCCAAACAGGACTCCGAGAGATGACATCACATACGATAATATGCCGAGATTTGAGAAGGCTACAGCGGCGAGCATACAGTAAAAGACCATGTCACCCATGCCTACGGTAACATCCCTCATTGTGATGACTGCTCCTGTGAACTCCCTGATATTTGAGTTCTCAACAATCTTACCTATTGGACCTTTGTAGACGGATAAGACATCATATGCAACTAGGGCTGCCAGTAGAACAATGGCAGAGAGCGTTGGTATGGAAAAGGCCAAGAAGACACCTATCAGGGAACCTATAGAAGCCATAGAGATCGAATGTCCCACCCCTTCCTTTCTGTAAACCATGAATAAGGCCAATGCAGTTAGTGACACAGAAAATATAGCTGAGTCGATATCGCTGCCAAAGATCGTGGTTGGACCTAGCTTGACTGCTTTGGAGACATACCAAGTTATCAGTAGGAATGTTGCTGTCGCAAGAGAGGACTTTACAAGAAATCTAACTACTCTCAGAAGGCCGCTTCTAATCAGAAGATACATCATAGTCGCAGCGAATAGAAGAGGCAAGATGAACAGAAGGGAATTTAGGGAAGCTCCAGTTGGCGTTTCAGGGAATATTGTGAGCGCTTCATAGTAGTTATCGCTCTTGCTAAGCCAGAACGAAAGGATGCCTGCTAAAGAGAGCGCCCATACTTGAGGCAAAAGATGAACTAGTTTGATTGTGAATTGAATCTGCCTATCTGTCAAAGACAATTTCCACTTGTTCCAGAGATGGCTGCCACCACATCAACTCTTCTGGCTTCAGCTTCCTAGCGCATGCCAGACTTTGGATACTTACCAGCAATACCTGTGGACTTTGCGGGCTGTTCGTCCGGTATCGGCCAACAGTAATCAGATCTCGAATCCCTCGCCAGCTTTAGGTGCATGGGCTTCCAAGCCAAGTTCTTTTGATGCCCAAGCGGCAAGCTTGACACAATTTGTCTCTGCACCATGGACAGCAAAGACCTTCGTCTTCTTACTCATTTTTGAAAGTAGGGCATGGAGATCACTGCGGCCGCCGTGCGATGTGAAGTCGAACTTCTCAACTTCAGCCTCCACTTTTCTTGATTTGCCCTGAAGTACGAACCTCTTTTTTTCAAGGAGGACGCTGCCCGGGGTTCCAGGTATCTGGAAACTAACAAGGAATACCGCGTTTTTCTTAGATTTGGCCACTTGTTCCATGTAAAACATGGCTGCCCCCCCTTTCAGCATTCCTGCTGGTGAAATTATCACAGAGGGTGTTTTGACGACTTTTCTTCTGTCGTTCCAGTTATTGACCCATTTTGTTTTCTTAACTGTTCTTTTGAAGAGCTCCTCATCCTTCAGAGAACCGGGGTGATTGCCAAGGATCTCTGTTGCATCAAGTGCCATACCATCCATGAAGACAGGGTATCTGAAATCGTGAGCTGCAAGAACTGTCGCGATTTCTTGGGATCTACCCACTCCGAATGCAGGCACTAGGGCGACTCCTCCCCTTTCAACCACGTCTTTGACTCTGGAGACGAATTCTGATTCAACCATAGCTCTGTTGGGATGGTCCTCAGCAGCGTATGTCGCCTCAGTCACTATGGCGTCAAGGTCACCGTAGTCTTGGTCTGCTGAGCCAAGGGTCCTAGTCTCGCTGGGGTTAATATCACCCGTGTATAGAATTCTCTTGCCTTCAGACTCGATTAGAATTTGAGAACTCCCAGGTATATGACCTGCGTTTAGGAATTTTGCTTTGATCCCTGCAACTTCAAACTCCCTTCTATAGGGCATGGGTATGCAGCTCCTCATCATGGTCTCGAGATCGATGTACTCGTACGGTAGGAAATAACCGCTGATGTGGATGAAGTCCTTGATCAGAAGGTTGGTGAACTCGAAAGTCGGTTCAACGGCGTATAAGGGAACATTCCGTCTAAGGTAGAAGAGAGGCAATAGCCCGCTGTGGTCTAGGTGGGCATGGGAGAGAAAGATCGCGTCAAGGTCTTTTGGAGAGATGTGGGTAGGATAGCCGACGACATCACCCATCATTACCCCATAGTCCATTAGGAGCCTTTTTTGATTTGTCTCAACAGCGACGGCTGACCTGCCAACTTCCCTACAGCCCCCTAAGAAATGAAGCCTCAAATCCAGACACCTTTCAGTTGTTGATTTCAAGATTCCACTTGCAAGACCTACTCTTAAATTAACCGCGAGGGCCAAGGATCCGAGACTCTGATCCTACGCAATCATCATCTTTCTTCAGAAATGCTTTAATTAGACCCCATCACTCTTGGGAATTCGATTTCGTATCTGGTCATTGTGATGACAGTTCACATTAACGTGTGCAAAGACAACTACAAAGGCGCGACACTGATTACGGGTTTCCACGGAATCGGCGAGACGGGGTATATTGCAACTTCTTTTCTTGTCCACGCTTTGCACGCCGAGAGGATTGGATTCATAGAGGTTGAGCATCCCCCTCCTTTTATCAACTCCACTCCGAAGGCCCTTGTAACTCCTTTTGAGATTTACAAGAAAGGTAGAATGGTGATCGCTAAGTTTGAGTTCTCACCTCACAAAAGTGAAGAGGCTGAATTCGTGAGGGCGTTATCCTCATGGGCAGTCCATGAGAAATTGAAAGATGCCATATTGATCGGGGGTCTTGACTCTAGCTTCAAGACGGGCGAGGCGTCATTCAGGGTAGTGCATACGCGAGCGTACCATGTTAAGGGCGGGAATCCTAGGCCTCCAAAACTCGAAGAAGAACTGTTCGTCTACGGCCCTTTAGCCATAATGTTGAATGAATTTGAGATACATAACTTTCCGGCTCTGGCGATTCTTCCCTATGCGTCCTCAACCAGACCAGATCCAGCAGCTGCTGCTGTTGCGATAAGAAGTATCTGCAGGACGTACAACATGAAAGTGAACGTGTCAGATCTGGAGAAGGATGCAAAAGACATCGAGACTGAAATTGAACGGAGGCTGAAACAAACTCACAAATCTCTTCAAGGAATGTTCGTGTAGACATGACCTGATAGCCTATTTTGGCTTTGTTGTGACAGTTCGTCTTCGCTTCAGAAGTGAAGATAGACTTTGAAGTGCCTTAACCCCCCAAACATCCTGCCCCTGGTATGATACCACTAGCTTCCGATGCTCTTCCCTGCATAGCCGTCTGACTTTTGACACAACTTTCTTGTCCCAGACTTCATCCGAGACATGTAGAAAGACAATATCATACTTGAAGTGCCTCATGTATTCAATCAAGGCCTCAGCAGAATCTGAAATGGCAGTGATGTCCACATGCCTACTGATCTCTGTCTGAGCAACTGGATATACCTCACTCAACTCTATGGGTACTGCACCGTACGGAATTTTGTAGAAGCATACATGATAGGACTCGGGCTTGTCCAGCGATCTTAACAGTTCTTTCACATTCTTATCCGTGCCCCACGGCTTAGTCAAAGGAGGCGGAAGTAGAATCAGAACTCTGGACTCGTCTGGAAGCGAATATCGCTTGACAACATATTGTCTGAATCGGGTTACTTCGGGCCTCTTAAGATCCAAGTAATCGAAGAAGAATAGCCCCTTCTTCTTGGATATTGGCGACTGCCCTTCAAAGAGGCTACGATACTTCCAGAGGATGTTGACGGATTCGTAGAGCTTCGGGTGGGATCGGACTCGTTGCAGAACAAGTTCCCACAATCTTCCTTCCACGATGCTCTGCCTTATTCTGCGGATTTCCTCGAGGCAGACGTTCAGATTGTGGATTGAGAGCTTCCTCATTCTTATTTGGGGAGGAGAATCGAGGAGGTCTTTTATGCTGGAATTGTTGCACACGCTACAACTGCAGGGAAAATACTCAATATCCTCGAGTCTTATGGTTCCGCTGGATGTGAGGTAACGATTCCTTCGCGCGTACAATGCGTAGGAGGCAGAGTCGAAGAGGTCACACCCTAGAGAGACTGCAAGTGCTAGCATTGAAGGATGCCCTGCTCCAAAGAGGTGAAGGGGCCGGTTTGATTGGATGTTTGCCTTGCAAGTCAGGATCATCTGGACGAGTTCTTTGTACATGTATTGCTCCATTACTTGTGTTGGACTGCCCAAAGCCAATATGGTGAAGTGTCTGCTGTTCATCTCCTTGGCGCATTGGGCCACGAGATCCATGTGTATACCACCCTGAATCGGACCGACCCACAGCGTTTCTCGTTCTTTGATGGTGGCTATCGCCTGGTCAGCCCTCCTCACTGTTTCTTCAACCGTTCGTTCTGCGTATCTTCTGTTGGCGGTCAGTCCCGTGGGAATGTCCAGAATCACCGCGATATCTGAACCTATCCGTTCTTGAAATTCTATCATCTCTTCCTGATTTGCTTCGATGTCACCATATGTGAGAATCTGATAGGCTCCGGAGTCAGTCGCGACTGGCCCCTCAAAGCCTAGAAGCTCGTGAATGCCCTTTTTCACCTCTGGTCCAAAAGCTATCCGAGTCAAGTAGGCATTTGTCATTACTGCTTCGTATCCCATTTCCCGGATTTCTTTTGGAGCGACTATCTGGTTCGTGGGATGAACGACCGGAAAGAGACATGGGGTCTCAATTGATCCGCTCTTTGTTCGGAGTCTCCCTACTCTGCCCAGAAGATCCTTACTCTTAATCTCAAATGCGTCCTTTATCTTCCAAGAGTCTGTGATGGTCAAGTTAAGCCCTTGTCGAGTGCATTCGCTTAGAAACTATGATGTCTGAGCTCACTATGAAAACCTTGATGAATCGATAAAGTTGTTAAGCAAGTCCAGCGTGTATCCCCTGTTAGTGATAAGGATGCCATTCGTACAGGTTAATCTTGTCGAAGGACGTAGCCAAGAGCAGATAGAGAAACTTGCCGAGGCCCTCACGGAAGTATTTGTTAATGTACTCGGAGTTTCCAAAGACCTCGTGTGGATTGAGTTCCACGACATGCCTAAGACTAGATTTGCACAGGGCGGAATTCTCAGAAGCAAGAAGCAACCGTAGACCTCAATGCTTTGGCAGATCTTCACTGAAGGCCTCCCCAAGGTGATCACGGAGTCTTTTTCTGAGATACCTAGTCTGAGGGAGACAATACTCATAGAGGCGCTCCCCGGGATAGGTTTTGTAGCAAACATAGTCGGCCTGCACTTGATCAAAGAAAGCAAGGCAAAGCGCTTCTGCACAATACATTCAAACTACTTCCAAGCACTCGCCCTTACTACTGAAAAAGGCGCCATTAGAGCTCCGACAAATGAACTCTACTACGCAAAGACTCAAGCAAAGAATGATATTATCTTGCTATATGGCAATACGCAGGCGCTTAGTGTGGAAGGGCAATATGAGCTTTCATCACGCATTTTGGATATAGTTCAGAGTTACAACTGTCAGAACGTAGTAACTGTAGGCGGCCTCAAGAAAGAATCGGCACCAGAATCTCCCTCGGTTTTCTGTACAGCTACTGATAAGGATACGCTTGATGCGATAGTCAATGCTGGTGCTTCGACTCTCGTTGGAAGAGTCTATGGAGCAGCCGGTCTACTTCTCGGACTGGCAAGGCTTCGGGGGATGCGTGGCTACTGCGTACTGGTAGAGACTCTGGGCCTCTACCCTGACGCCATAGCAGCAAGAGTGGCACTTAAGTTCCTGTCAAAATGCTTGGGCTTGACTGTGGACCTCGCAGGTCTCGAATCAGCCGTGGAAGCTACGAAGAATTTGCTGGGGAGGAAACCCCATGAGGATACAAAGAGAAAAGATGAGGTCTAGGTGGGCCTCGCCCTCTCACGCGTGAACTCGTCGTAGACTTTCTGAACTCTTTCGGCAGCAGGTCCTCGACCTTCAATGACACCTTTCTCGGCAACTCTGATTTTGTCCATCACAACTATGACCCCTGCCTCCTCAATTACCTTCACCATCTTAGGAAAGACTCTCTCGAGCCTCTCTGCCAGACTCCGGAGGTCAAACGCCATTTCAAGGCCATAGACCTCCAGGATGGCTCTTCCGTTGATGAACATTCGGCTTATCTCTTTACCTGACTCGTCCCTGACATTAGCAAGACACATATTGAGCGTGTTAGCATCCATGCCATATAGTGTTCCTGTGAAGGTCTTACCTGTGGAAGTGTGTACAGTGACCACCTTCTGAATCAGTAGTGTAAGTTCTTCCCTAAACCTTCGCTCTGCAACTGACGACATGAAAACATGACCACCAAGCTAATAGTACTCGGTTACTTTTATCACTTTGGAAATCTAGACTCGGATTCGTCTGTCGTTCTTCCTTTCTTGAGACTAATCAGGATCTTTGATACTTCACGAGGTGAGCCTGCGACGTGGATGGGCCTCACTCTTGACTGGATAAGATTGAATGTATCGTCGCAGTAGGGGCACTTGTGCGATTTCACGGGCCAGTGAACAAGCTGAAGGTTATTGCAATTGGGACAACGGATTATTGCGTAAGTTCTCTTTGGTCGTTTATGTGGCACGGGCATATTCGGTTCAATCATCTCAATGAGGTCTTGGTGTTTGATTCTATGTAGGTTAGGATCTCATCTAACCTATCTTCATTTTCGAGTCTGTGAATCCAGTCAACGTGTTTCAGCCTCTTTCTGGTTTTTCCTTTCAGGATTCTTGATATCGATGATGCGACTTGGGCGGGGGTTTTCTTGGAAGCATCAACTTCAAAGGTTCTCCTAGTCCCGAATCGCTCGACCGCATCTCTGAAGCAGACATCTAGGAGCTCGGCTGCTACGTTTTCTGCAACCTTGTTCGGTGGATAGCCCCTTCGTTCAAGCCTATGCCTAAGCAGCCCTGGGTCAATTCTTAGAACAAGAACCTTTGAGGGAAGACAGCCAGCTATCAATGGGACGATATGGCCTTCAAGTATCAAAACATTATCAAAACCCTCGATGGTTTTCTTGATTCTTGAGGAAAGCCGCTTTAGATCCACTATGTAGGATTGGCGTGTCCGGTCATATCTGACTGTGAGACCTTCTCGGACGGCAAACTTGCCACAGTCTATATGTATTCCCCCAAGTGATCCCGCAACCAACTTGGAGACAGTCGTCTTGCCGGTTCCAGTGGTTCCTGTCATCATTATTAGTTCTCTCAATTCGACGGCCAACGTGTTGTGGTTGGTGCTCCGGGCGGGAATTTCAGCAGAGGTCATACCTGCTTTTGAACCCGCGTCGGCGGCTCGAGAGGCCGTCATACTTTCGGCAGCTTTCGTTTGACCGGTCTATACTACCGGAGCACACTACTGAAGAATCGACTTTTGCTAAATATATCTATGCATCGAAAATTCACTGTCTTGAGAATCTCTTCTTGAGAATTGCGCCCAAGAGGAAGTGTTTGTTACGACTGACTCTATTCATGAGAATTTCTTAGCAGCGAGTTTGATATCATCGGATCTCACGGTTCTTCTCCTTGCGTGAGAGGCGAAATCTATAGCGTCCTTGCTTATTTGCACAGCGATGTTCTCTAGGATTTCTCTCAGTGTCTCAACAGCTCCGTCGCCGACTCTTGATGCTCCCGCTTTCTCAATGAGTCGATGAATGGCCGCTGTGGAGAGTTCACCATCAGTCATAGCACCTACCTCGGTAATTTCCAGAAAACTGCAGAATATTTAAGAATTTGTCCAGAAATGACGCAAAACCGGCTCAGATCGATGGCAGTGCCATCAAGGTCCCGCTATCTCACGACAAAGCCATGTTATTGATAATGGATCGAGCAACCTAAACGTTTTTAGTGTTGAGACTGCCACCTTAGCCCACTGTTCGAAAACAGGTCGGATGAGAAAGATTGGGCAAAGTAAGATCAGGCGTCATTAAGAAGACCGCAGAGGAGCTATTGCAGAAGCACAAAGACGAGATCACCACAGACTTTGATAACAACAAGCTTATGGTAAATCAATACGTCGACAGCAAAACAAAGAAGCTTCGAAATAGAATTGCCGGGTATTTGACAGGACTGAAGCGTGTTGAGGAGCACAGGAAACAGCACATGATGGCCCCGGCCTCAGTTCCACCACCCGAGGACGATAGAACCAAGTGAGAAAACACCCAGAAGCTTTTAAATATCGATGATGGGACAATAGACACTTTGCCAAGACTTCATAGAAGGAGGAATACAGAATGTCAAAGGAACCAAATACCGTATTCATTGGACGAAAGCCAACCATGAACTATGTATTGGCCGTGATAACACTCTTCGGTGGCGGGGAGACTAAGGAAGTAACCCTAAAGGCGAGAGGCATGGCCATATCAACCGCTGTAGACGTTGCGGAGATTACCCGGCGTAGATTCATGGAAAACATGAAAGTCGAGCGCGTAAACATCGGGACCGAGGACATACCGATGCAGGAAGGGGGCACAAGGTCGGTCTCTACAATCGAGATATCGCTCGTAAAATCCAGTTAAGAGCTAGAGCTCTTTCTGACCCCCGTAGAATTGGCATGAGGTCCTTAACAGACCTCTAAAGCCTACCCCGTTTTTCTTCAATCTTTGATGGTTGTGGCCGGACCAAAGATCTTGACTTCTTTAGCGCGCGCCATCCAACAACGATAGGAGACACATGATGAGAAGCAGTCTATGCTCTGAATCAGATAGAATATGGGCCTCCAGATACATAAGAGAGGCAAAAGTAGATCTTTCTCTAGCAAATGACTTGAAATCGGTTGAGACTGTTCGAGAGACAGCAACGTTAGCTATGAGGAAGGCACAACTAGCGGTCCAACATGCTTTGGGAACGCCAGATTACTCTGATCCTGCAATAGCTGAAACAAATATGGGGAGGATGGATTGCAACGACTCCCTCGTGAGAGTTCTGATCAAGATAGGAGAGATCACGCGTGAACTATCGGAGTCGGAACCTACGTTCGGAAAGGGCGCCATAGTATCTACGGCTAAGACGATTGTAGACACTGCCGAATCGATAGTAGAGACACTGGTTAGGTGAACTTGCTGGCCAAAGTGACTGTGAAGTACGTCGGACCATTTAGGTGGGCTACCGGAAAGAATGAAGATGAGTTGGATGTCTCGACCCCCGCTGAAGTAAGTCATTTGCTTGAGACTATCTTCGTACGGTTTGAAACTCTCAAATCAGCTATCGACAAAGGGACAACTTCTTATCTTAAGCAGAGCATGATAGTCCTGGTTAATGGTATCGAGATAGGTCTATTGAGTGGACTTAGAACTCCTCTGTCAGAGGGGGACACTGTGACGCTGATCCCTACTGCTCACGGCGGCTAGTGGCCAGGACACTTTAGGCTTCTACAACTTCGCAAGTAAGTCGCTTAATGATCTCTTCGGCC
>Ga0315282_10002739_pt1 | contig 32079 bp, 34 predicted proteins | sample YL17G07_20_MG_FD_203693 | JGI IMG/M metagenome (GOLD analysis project Ga0315282, IMG submission 203693) | Sediment microbial communities from Yellowstone Lake, YNP, Wyoming, USA - YL17G07_20 | ecosystem: Environmental > Aquatic > Freshwater > Lake > Sediment | place: USA: Wyoming | collected...
AGCATTTTAATAACCTCCTTTCTAAGGATTACCACCACTTAAGATTAGCTCCGCCAGCAAGTAGTAGAGACAATAGAGCAAACAAAATTGCTCCAATCTTTTTAAGCATTTTAATAACCTCCTTTCATATAAGATTTCTCTTATTATAGAACAAATAATTTTATTTTTTCAAGAGATACGGAAGAAACCCTGGAATGCTCTCTCTACTCTAAACAGAACATCTTGAAGGACTTGAGAGTGAATATCATTAAGAAACTCTATTCTCTCTTTATCGGATTTAAGAATTTCCTGTTGCCTTATGCGAGTAAGACCCTTGCCTGTCTGCTCATAATTATTCCTTCTATCTAGAAGACAGGAGTTATACAGGATACGACACATATCAATCGTCCACTGGAGTTTCTGGCCCTGTTTTTTAGTAGGCGGAAGTCTATATTTGTAGGTTTTACGCATTCTGATTCTCCACGTATCGCTTTAAGTCCTCAAGTGTTACCTTTATCAAGTTCGTATTTCATAGATATAGTTATAGCAGAACCAAAAACGAAGTCAAAAGAAAATTGCCTTTTGTCCCCTTCCGTAAGGAAGGGGACTTCTCGGCGAGGAGATGTTAAAGTACCAGTCGTCAAATTATAAAGCAATGCATTAAGCAAAGACTGATTACAGTTCAGATATTGATAAGGGGTGTCTGGGGCTACTGTTGCCGATATAAATTGACATAAACTGGGTCTATAATTATAATAAGATAGAGGTATAGGGATGACATCGATATTTCTTGTGCGTCATGGAGAAAGTATATATGGAGAACACAGACTTTGTGGCTGGAGTGATGTTCCTCTTTCAGATGCTGGGAGAGAACAGACTCAGAGATTGGCTTTAAGGCTAAAAGAGATTAGTTTCTCTAAGATTGTATGCAGTGATAGACGACGTACTATAGAGACAGCCAATATTATAAATATATATCATAGACTCTCTATAGAAATCATACCAGAGATAAGAGAGTTAAATTATGGACTATGGGAAGGTAAAAGCTGGAAAGAGATAGAAGGGGAATTCCCAGAAGAATATAAAGCCTGGGAAATAGATAATACTCTGGCCCCTCCACAGGGTGAATCTGCTATAGAGGTGTATAAAAGAGCAAAAGAGGCTATTGAGCAAATAGTAAGGAATTCTCCAGAGCAGACCATTCTTATAGTAGCTCATAAATCAGTTAATAGACTTCTAATTTGTAACCTACTCAATGGAGACCTTAGATATTATAGGAGAATAGGACAAGACAATTGCACACTAAATATAATAAAGTATTATGATGGATTTCCAGTAATAGAAAGAATAAATGATACAGGAGTGATATAGATGGATAAGATTATAGGTATAGATATTGGAGGCACAAAGATAGCGATTGGTCGTTCTGATGTAAATGGCAATCTAGAGGAATCTCTCAGATTTTCAACTAATGTAGTGCGGGGATATAGAGCAATACTAGGAGAGATAATAGAAAAAACTGAAAGACTATTTAACGATCAATCAGTCAAAGCTATCGGGATAGGATGTGGAGGACCTCTAGACTCTAAAAAAGGGAGAGTTCTTTCTCCGCCAAATCTGCCAGGTTGGGACAATGTGCTAATAGTAGAGGACATAAAAAGTATATTTAAAGTGCCAGTATATCTCGAAAATGATGCCAATGCAGCAGCGTTAGGTGAATTTCACTTTGGTGTTGGAAGAAATGTAAATAATATGGTATATCTAACGTTAAGTACAGGTATAGGAGGAGGAATAATAATTAATAATAGGTTGGTCCATGGAGTAAGGGATAGTGGGGGAGAGGTGGGACATCAGACCATACTTCCAGATGGGCCCTTCTGTAATTGTGGTAATAGAGGGTGCCTAGAAGCCATTTCTAGCGGGACTGGTATAGCAAAGACCTTTAAAGAGAGGCTCCTCTCAGGTAGAGATTCTATTGTAAGGAGTTGGATAAAAGATGTATCTGAGATAGATGCGAAGATGATAGCTGATGCTGCAAAGTGGGGAGATACATTGGCAAAAGAGGTTTGGGATGAAGCAATATATTATCTTGGCATAGGGATAGCAAATATAATCACGATATTAAGCCCAGAGATGGTTGTTTTAGGAGGAAGTCTTACAAAGTATGGAGAAAGTCTCTTTCTAAGGGTAAGAGAAATAGTAAAAGAAAGAGTCAAGCTTGTTCCAGTAGATGAAGTTCAGATAGTAGAAGCAGAACTGGGAGATAATGTTGGAATCTTGGGAGCTGTTGCAGTAGGTCTCCTTGGAGATGATAGGTAATCTATGGAGATAAGAATTATTGCTGAGGCATCAACAGAGTTAGAAAGGATATCTATTGGGTGGGGAGTTTCTTTCTTGATAGACAATAACTTACTCTTTGATACTTTTTCTAATGAGACAGTCCTAAAAAAGAATCTTCTTGATGCTAGTGTTGATATAGAGAAAGTAAAATATGTAGTTATTTCTCATGAGCACTGGGACCATATAGGAGGAGTATGGTATATCTTAAGGGAAAATCCTACAGTAAAGGTCTTTGTCTGCGAAGGCTTCACTGGAGAATTCAAGAAGAAGATAAGGGGTTTTGGTGCTGAGATTGTCGAGATAAAAGATCCTACAGAAATAAAAGATAGCGTCTTTACAACCGGAGAGATCTTAAGTACTTATAATAATAAGCCATTACCTGAGCAGGCTCTCGTTATTAAAAATGACAAGCTCACCGTAATCACAGGCTGTGCTCATCCAGGTATAACGAAAATTTTGGAGAAGGTAAAAGAAGATTTTCCGTATCCAATAGGCTTAGTGTTAGGTGGCTTTCATCTTATGGATAAATCTGAAATAGAGATGCAAAAGATTGTGGAAGATTTTGTAAATATTGGGGTTGAAAAGGTAGCTCCATGCCACTGCACAGGCGAAAAGGCAGTTAAATTATTCCAGAAAGAATTCAAAGAAGACTTTATTGAAATCAAAAGTGGTGTAAAATTAAAAATATAGAGGATGGACAATATATGTCCATCCCTTTTGCCCTGTCTTACTTGAGCTCTTCTAGACGCTTCTTTATATCTTCAAGCTCTTCTTCAATGTCTTTCTTTAGGCCTTCTAGAAAAGCTTTCTCTTCTTCTTTTGATAGTTCATAGCCAAATGGAGTTTTTCTTCCCCAGTAAGAGCAGGGACACCATGGGGCTCCAAATCCTCCAAAGCCCAATCCATGACTAAAACCATGATAGAATCTTCTCAAGATTATCCCTCCTTTCCTTTTGCATATTTTAAAAATCTATCAAGATAATCTTTCGTCTCTCCTACATAATTTATAATCTATATGTATATTAAATATATATCGCTTTTACAAAAATGTCAATACCCTTAACTTCTTGTAAAGAGATCTACTACAAATCCTGATGCTATTGCATAAATAAAAATGAGTAGATTAAATACAAGGACAAACTTCCATCCCAGTATAGCAACAGCAAATGGAATCCACTGAACTTTTATAGCCCAAGCACCAATGGTGGTTGCAATAATGTTTATACCTGCACCCTTCTCTATAAGGTCTCTAAAGAGGGGATAAAAAACATAAGAAGGACCGATCATAAATGTCCCAAAGACAGCTCCTATTAATATCCCCTTCCATCCACTCTCTCTACCAATAATCTTTGCAATAGTATTTGGAGGAATTACTTCAGAGATAAATCCCGATAGAAACGCTATAGAGAAAATCATAAGGAATAGACTTATATACATCTTGACAGCATAAATTAATCCCGCCATTACTTTGTTGGGATTAAAAAGCATTAAAATGATTGCAATAGCACAGATAATAAATTCTACAACATACTCTTTAAAAATATTTCTCATAGAAGGACCTCCATTAAAAGGGCAATGATAATGATTGAGATAAAGGCAAAAAGGTTTCTTGCTATCGTAAACCTCTTTCCTAAGTTCTTAATCTCCAAAGAGATAGAAACAATCCCTATCATAACCCAAGATGCTAGAAAAGAAGAGACTAGAGAAATTGTTGCTCCATTCTCCAGAAGATAGCTACTGATAGGATATCCTGTGGCAACTGGTGCCATCATTATAGCACCTGTAATAGTTCCAGCAAGAATTCCCTTTATCCCAGAAAATTTTAAGAGGAAATTCCCTACAGATTCTTTGGAAAGGAAATTCTGTAAGATCCCTATGATTACAAATATCGCAAAGATTCTTATAGAATTCTGGAGAAAATTCCTCGACCCTTTTTTAAGTGCTTTCTTTAATTTAAGCCTATCCTTATGAAGATATACAATGTATAGACTTACTGTTAAGAATAACATTACTAGACCTGTTATAAGATTTTGCATAAAGACCTCCTTATATTTAGAATCTATATATGTTTTTAATATATATTTTTCTGAGAAAAATGTCAAGAGTATCAAATCTTGAAACCTATATATCAAATGTGCTATACTTTTCTTATGAAGAAAATTTTAAGATTAAAATGGAGGTTTTACAAGTGCCAAATACAAAATCAGCAGAAAAACAACTTAGGGCTTCCCGAAGGAAGGAATTAGGAAATAAAGCGGTACACTCAAGAATAAAAACAGAGGTAAAAAAGTTCTTGGCATATATAGATACAAAGGATATTATGGCAGCCAAGAGCCAGATAATGACTGTTTCCAGTATATTAGATAAAGCTGCAAAAAAGAACATAATCCACAGGAATGTAGCAAGCAGAAAGAAATCAAGATTGATGAGAAGGCTCAGTTTACTAGAAGCTAATTTACAGGCTCAAGCTTAAAGAGATTATAAAATCTTCTATACCACCTTTAGGGTCTATTTCCCCTCTTTTTATCCTTCTCTCTGTAGAGAGAAGGAGTTTTATTTTATGTATAAGTTCATCTAACTTATAATCCTTACTTATGTTTAAGATGAACCTTGCATATCCACCAGAGATATTAAACATCTTGGTTAAATCTTTTTCCTGAGCCTCAATGGTCTTTGTAAAAAGGATGAGCTTATACCTCCTCCTTAAAGCAGAAAGTAATTGCATTATTTCTGGGTCTGAATAGTGCTCTTCTTTCAAAGAGGAAAGAGCTTCTTGATATCTCTTTTTCTCAATCATATCTATAATCTGAAACCCTGTAAAGCTTGGAATACCTTTTATAATTTCTTTTACATCATCCTCTTCTATTCTTTTTTGAGAACCCACCATAAGGAGTAATGTATTCCAAACAGATAGTAGTAGATGAGGAGACTGAAGAATACCTACAGAAAAGATATTCACTGCCCTTTCAGAGATCTCCTTATCGTAAAATAATGCTAACCCTTTTATAAATTCTCTTATATAATTTTCCATCTCCCAAGAGCTAGGAAAAGCTAAATTAACTACCCTACCCTTTGTCCCTTTTATATGGATATTAGTATTTACGATAATGTATATATCATCAGGGATTGACTTTAATTTAGGCGAATTATCAATATTTGCTATTATTAACTTAATAAAAGGGAAAAGTACATATCGAGCATTCTTTACCTCTTTTTCTAAATCTTCTAGAGAATCTACGTGGGCTAATATTACCTCTTTTTTAGACTTTATAGCCTGAAGAACTCTCGAGATAATATCGTCTTTGAGGAAGTCCATATCTCCAAAAAGGACATAGAGATGAGAAATACTTCCTGATTTTATCTCATTTATTACACTTACATAGTCTGGTATAGGCAATGTAAAACAGCCCTCCTAAAATAATATAAATGGCTATCAACTCCAAAATATTAGGAGAATAAATAACTCCATAAGTTTTAGAATTCCCCCATTCTATAACAGCCAATAACACATAGAGTACAGGTTTTATTATAAAACTTAATATCAAAGTAATAAAGGGGAATGTAAAAGTAGATAGCACTATAATAAATCCTAGTATAGTAATCCAAGACACTATAGGAGCAACTAAAACATTAATAGGAAAACTTATAATGGGAATATTACCATTCTTATAAAGAAGTAGCGGAGAAAGGATTGTCTGGACTACAATAGTAGGTATAGCAAAACTTAGATGTCTTGCCTTAATATATGGAGATACCCCTATAAGAGCGAAAGTAGAAAGAAAGCTCAACTGAAAGCTGGTACTAAAAAGACTAATCGGATCAAAAAGGAGAATCAGTGCCCCTGAAAAAGCAAGGCCAGAAAGAGGGTCATAGTCTTCCTTAATGATACGGGATAAAATGTTTACTCCCATCATAATAGTTGCTCTTAATATACTAACTCCCAATCCAGCTATAAATGAGTATAGTACAATAATTGGGAATATGAGAATTATCCACATTCTAGATAGAAATGGAAGGAAGATAGAAGTGATTATGGAAACCTGAGCTCCTGAAGCCACAAGGGTATGTATAAGTCCAGTAGCCTTAAATTTATTATAGGTATCGTAAGACACCTCCTTATCTATACCAAGGACCATAGCAGAAAGGATCTCTTCTTCATCTTTGCTAAAATAACCCTTTAGACGTTCCTGTATCTTCTCTCTTAAAGTCTTTAACCAGCCTTTTAGAGAGAAATGAGGGTTTTCTACAGATTCTATATACTCTGGATATACTACTCCTATGATCCTCTTCTGAACCTGCTTACTATCTAAGCCAAAATTTTTGTCTGTATAGAAATTGCCTCTTATAAGAAGCCTTTCATCATAGTTTATATCTTCATTATCCTTATCCATTACCTCTATTGTTCCCAAATATGAATGAGTCTCTATGAAAATCTTGTCTAAAAGAATACTCTTACTTGATATTTCTTTTATCCTACCTGTAAATTCTATCTGAGAACTCTCAAATGGCTTAATACTCCCGATTGATAAAATATACCTATCCCAATTTTTCGCTGTCCAGTAACTAGAAAGCAAAATTATTAAAAGAATAAAACTAATTTTTTCATTTATAAATAGAAGAACAACTGCAATGACAATAATAGGTAAAATGAGAGAGTCAATAAATCTAAAAAGAACTATGCCAAGGGCAATACTTAAGAATAGAATTACACCTGGTCGATTCCATATTTCATTCCACAACTATTAAATCCTTTATCCCCTCTAATTTTTTCTTCCCTATTCCAGAGACCTTTAGTAAGTCTTCTACCGTCTTAAAAGGTCCATTAGCCTCTCTATAAGAGACTATACGCTGAGCGAGAACTTCTCCTATACCTGGGAGTTCTTCTAACTCTTTGCTAGATGCAGTATTTACATTGATCTTTCCCGGATGACTCGAGTTGCTACCAGATAGACTATTTTGTCCTTCAGTATTTACTTGCTTAGTCTTCGATGGTACTAACACCTTCATCCCATCAGTTATATGACTAGCAAGATTTATACTATCTAAGTCTGCATCAGATGTTGGCCCTCCAGCCTTTTCTATGGTATCAGCTACCCTGGCATCAGGATCCAGATAGTAAAGCCCAGGAGACCTAACTGCTCCACCAATATGAACAGCTACTTTTACAATTTCAGAGTTCTCTTCTATCTTGATAGGAGGGGGACTCTCCTTCTGAGGTCTATTAAAGATAAAAAGAAATCCCCCTATCAAGATAATTATTATTCCTACAAGGAACTTCTCTCTATTAGTCATCTCAATTTGTTACTATATTTATTAACTTTTCAGGAACACTTATTATATCTTTTATCTCTTTGCCTTCTATAAATCTTCTTACCTTTGGTAATCCTAGGACAATAACTTTTAAAGCATCTAAATCTCTTTCCCCAGTAATAATCTTATCTCTTAACTTTCCATTTACCTGAATCACTAACTCATATTCAAACTGTTTTATAAGCTCAGGATTATATTGAGGCCATTTTTCTAAAAAGATACTATCTCTATGTCCCAACATCTCCCAAAGTTCTTCTGCTATATGAGGAGTAAATGGAGAAAGAATGATAAGAAATGTCTCTAAGGTATCTCTTACTATATCCCCTTTCACTTTTTTTACAGCATCTATATTACTGTTTATAAAATTACTCCATTCCATCATTGCACTTATAGCAGTATTAAGATGAAATCTCTCTATGACATCCTCCGTAACTCTCTTTATAGTGAGATGTTTCCATCTTATAAGTTCTCTTTCTATCCCACTATCTATACTATTATCTGGGTTAAGAGTATAAGGTATAAGTTCTGTATAGAGCCTCCATATACGGTTAAGGAATCTCCACATTCCCTCTAAGCCTTCATCGCTCCATTCAAGCTCTTTTTCTGGAGGAGAAGCAAAGAGTATGAACAACCTCAATGTATCAGCCCCATACTTTTCTACTATAGGTGAAGGCTCTACAATATTCCCTAAAGATTTTGACATAGTCGCACCGTCTTTTAATACCATCCCTTGAGTAAATAGATTTATAAATGGTTCTTCAAAATCTACATATCCTGCATCATAAAGGACCTTTGTAAAGAATCTAGAGTATAACAAGTGTAGTATTGCATGCTCAACCCCACCTGTATATCTATCTACAGGCATCCAGTAGTCCACTGCTTCTTTTGCAAAAGGCATCTTGTCATTATGGGGGTTAGTAAAACGAAGATAATACCAAGAAGAACACACAAAGGTAGCCATAGTATCTGTTTCTCTCTTTGCTGGGGCACCACATTTTGGACAATTAGTATCTACAAATTCTTCGGATGTAGCAAGTGGCGAAATGCTACCAGGGGTAAAATTTACATCTTCAGGCAAAATGACAGGTAATTCTTCTTCAGGGACAGGGACTATTCCACAGTTAGGACAGTATACAATAGGGATAGGAGCTCCCCAGTATCTCTGTCTAGAAATAAGCCAATCTTTAAGTCTGTAATTTATCTTAATGGAGGCTTTTCCATCTTTTTCTAAGGATTTCACTATTCTTATCTTAGCCACCTCATTTGGTAATCCATTAAATCCGGGAGAATTTACAAGGATACCATCTCCTATATAAGCGGAGTCTGATTCATCTAAAGGAGACTTTCCTGGAGGGAGGATGACTGCCCTTATTGGAATATTAAATCTCCTTGCAAATTCAAAGTCTCTCTCATCGTGTGCAGGGACACCCATAATCGCCCCTGTGCCATATTCCTGTAAGACATAATTAGTCACCCAGACTGGTATTTCCTCTTGGTTTACAGGATTTATTGCGTATAATCCAGTAAATGCACCCAGCTTTTCCTTATCATCACCCTGTAAATTTTTAGACTTAGAGGTTACGTCTTCTACCTCTGAGACTTTAAATGAAGGAGATTTTTTAAGCTCTTCAATAAGAGGAGACTCTACAGATATAGCAAAGAAAGTAGCACCAAAGAGTGTATCTGGTCTTGTTGTAAAGATTTTAACATCCTTTTCTATCTCTTTTATCCTAAAGATAATCTCTGCTCCTTCACTCTTTCCTATCCAATTCTTTTGCATAATCTTTACATGTTCTGGCCAACCGGGAAGCTTATCTAGGTCATTAAGCAACCTCTCTGCATATTCAGTAGTCTTAAAGTACCACTGTTCTAAGTATCTATCCTCTACTGATGTGTTGCATCTCCAACAGCGACCATCTACAACCTCTTCATTTGCAATTACCGTCTTACAACTTGGACACCAATTTACTCTAGCTTTACTCTTATAAGCTAAACCTCTCTTATATAGGAGGAGAAAAAACCACTCTGTCCACTTATAATATGTTGGGTCGCAAGTGGCTAATTCTCTAGACCAATCATAGGATATACCTAGTCTTCTCAGCTGTTCCCTCATATTCTCAATATTACTCCAAGTCCACTTTGCTGGATGAATTCCTCTCTTTATGGCAGCATTTTCAGCAGGAAGGCCAAAGGCATCCCAACCCATTGGATGTAATACATTATACCCATTAAATCTATAATAACGAGCAATTACATCGCCAAGGACGTAATTCCTTACATGTCCCATATGGATATTACCTGAAGGGTAAGGAAACATCTCTAATATATAAGCTTTAGATAGAGAAGAATTATCTTTTGTCCTGTGTAAGCCTTCAGAATTCCATTTCTTCTGCCACTTTTCTTCTATAACTTTAGGATTACAGTCCATCCTTTATGAGTACCTCCATATAAACCTTAAAAGACTTTGATATTGTTTAAGAGTTTATATTATCTGTCACTTTATGTCAAGAGCACCCAGCTGTGATGGGTGCGTGTGATTTTTGTCGGCAAATTTTCAGGTTGCCATTGGAGCAAGGATTTGTGGTGGAACAGGCGTCTCGCCTGTCCTATTACTATTCTTTCTTACCCATCATACTACTATAGTCTTATAATTTGTATAAAATACATTTCCCAGCCTTTTCCCACCACTTTTTACGTATTTCCTCAATGCGTAATCTACAAGGACTTTCCCTCCAGATCTTCCTTTACTGTGAGAGGCAGCAAGTTTTGCTGCTTCTGATATTACCTCCTTTGGGATATAATCCATATGTCTTCCATTTGTCCTAATGATCACATGAGAGCCCCCATAACCTTTGGCATGCAACCATACATCAGAAGGAGAAGACAGCTTAAAAGTAATAAGTTCATTAGATTTTGCATTCTTACCAACCCAAATTTCATAACCCTTGAATTTATATTCTAAATAAGGTAAAGATATCTCTTTCTTCTCGTTTCCTCTTTTTTCTCTTTGTAACCCTTCAAGGTTTTTTGCAGACCCTATCCTAGCTACCTCTTTTTTTAGAGATTCTATCTTTTTTTCTAGTTCAGATATAAGTTCAGGAAGGACATTTCTTTCCTTCTTCGCCTTCTTGTATTTTCTATAGTATTCCTGAGCATTTTCTATAGGTGTCTTCATAGGGTCTAAAGATATCTCTATCTCTTCTCCTTCCCAATTTACTAGGAATTTATCTTTATTCTCTTCTATCCGCTTACTATAAGCAAGAAGTATGTCACCATAGAGTTTCCACCCTTCATACTCATACGAATTTGATATGATATTTATTAATTCCTCTTTTCTCTTTAATAGGGCACTAATCTGGTTATTTAACTCTTTAATAAGGCTCTTTTTCCTATTTTCTAACAGAGTAAAAGGAATAATCCAGTCATAATACCTAGTAGCTGCAGTTATTAGCAAATCATATTCTTCATACTTATTAGGCTTAAAACTAACTGGAAATAGATAAAAAGACTCAGGATTTCCGTCTTCATCAAGATAAACAATAGGGTGGATATCTTTTAACCTTTCTTGAAATTCTTGTAAGGCACGTTTAAAACTCTCTATTTCGCTTTCATTTAAAGAAAAGGCAGTCCTATCCTTATTTAAACCTGCCCTAGATAGTATCTCTTTAACAGTTAGCTGTCCAATACCAGTTATATTCTTTATGAGAAATTCTTCTAAGGTAAGATGAGAAGAAGAAAGATAATTGATAACTTCAGAAAGAGTCATAATACTTTTCTTAGGCGGATACTGATATGGAAGTCCAGGGAGCACCTGTCTTACCCTGCTTTTAGAAGAATCTATCCTCTTTATAGAATCTATAATCATCTCATCTTTGCATAAGATTATGTTACTATGTTTCCCCATAATCTCTACTATGAGCTTTCTTCTCTCTATCTCCTGCCAAGGGGTAAGTTTTTCAAATACAAGTTCTAAGATTCTTTCTCCTTCTATCTGAGAGATAGTAACTAATTTAGAGTTTTCTAGATGTAATTGAGCAGTATTAGAGAATCCATTCCTTGCAGGTTCAAACGGAATCTTATTGTCAGTATGAATTCTAGAAAACTGGCTAGAGCTTGAGATAATAAGATAGAATAAGCTTTTCTTTTTAGTAAGCTCTAAAACAATAGTATTATCAGGTAAAGCTGAAACATTCCTGCATACACTATCTGATGCTATCTCTTTTAATTCTTCACATACCTTTTCAAGTATAAATATATCCATTCGGCAATACCTTTCTAACTTTCGTATTTTCTGATATAATACCACAAAAACAGATAAATTGGAGTTAATAGATTCATTTATGGTTATTAGAAAAAAAGGTATCTTATTTGTAGTATCAGGTCCATCAGGGGTGGGAAAAGGAACAGTAATCAATGAAGCTTTAAAACTAGCTCCTGATATTAATCTTTCTATATCCTATACTACAAGAATTCCCAGGGAAAATGAGACAAGTGGGAAAGAGTATTTTTTTGTAAGTGAAGACGAATTTGTGACTATGAGAGAGAGAGGAGAATTCTTAGAATGGGCGAAGGTTCATAGTAATTTTTATGGCACTCCCAAGAAGTATGTTGAAGAGAAACTAAAATTGAGAGAAGATGTGCTCATTGAGATTGATACTCAAGGGGCAAAAAAAGTGAAAGAAGTTTTTCATAATGGGGTATTTATATTTATCTTACCTCCATCTTTCGAGACCTTAATAGAACGTTTGAATAAAAGGGGTACAGAGAATGAGAAGAGTATAAAAGAAAGATACAATGATGCCCAAAATGAATGTAAGGAGTGGAAGTGGTATAATTATATAGTAGTAAATGATTCTATAGAGAAAAGTGGGAAATTTATCGCTTCAATCATAATGGCAGAAAGATGTAAAAGCTTTAGGATGAAAGAAGTTGATAATATTTGGGATGAACCAGAAGAAAAGAATAGGTGACATACTACTAGAACGACGTCTGTTAAATGAAGAAACCCTAAATAAAGCCCTAGTTATTCAGCAGAAAACAGGGGAAAAATTAGGTGATATACTATATAAGATGGGAGCAATTACCGAGGAAGATTTATATTCAGTTCTAGCTGAGATATACAATGTTCCTTATGTAGACCTCGACACTGTAAGTATTGATTCTGAGTTGGTAAAGTTGATCCCTGAGCATATAAGTAGGAGATATAAGCTTGTTCCATTGAAAATAGAAGGAGATAAGATTGTGGTAGGGATGTCAAATCCAGTAAACATCTATGCATTAGATGATGTAAGGATAATTACCGGTAGAGAAGTTGAACCTGCTCTTGTTTCTGAAACACAGATAGAAAAAGCACTAGACAAAATCTATACAATACAGACAGGTATAGAACAGACACTTTTAGATATTGGATCTCCAGAAGAAGAAACAGAGCCTGCAGTAGAAATTCTAGAAGATGAGGCACCTGTGGTAAGATTAGTAAACCTTACTATTACTCAAGCAGTACAGGAAGGAGCTAGTGATATCCATATTGAACCTAGAGAAAATGAGGTAAAAGTAAGATTTAGAGTAGATGGAGTACTTCACGATGTAATGTCTCCTCCGAAGCGTATATTTCCTACACTGGTTGCTAGGATAAAGATTCTTTCCAATATGGATATCGCAGAGAGGCGCATGCCACAAGATGGAAGGTTTAGGGTTACAACAGGAGGAAGTGTTGTAGATTTTAGAGTTTCTACCCTGCCTATTATCTATGGAGAAAAAGTAGTAATGAGACTCCTAGATAGAACTGCTCCCCTTATAGGGCTTGAAAAATTAGGATTTTCAGAAGATATGCTTAGAGTATTTGACCAGCTTATACAGCGCCCTTACGGAATGATATTAGTTACTGGTCCTACTGGGAGTGGAAAGACAACCACACTATACTCTGCCCTCACTAGAATTAATACTCCAGAAAAGAATATCATTACCATAGAAGACCCTGTAGAGTACCAATTTCCAGGGATAAATCAAATCCAGATAAACCCTAAGGTAGGACTTACCTTTGCTAATGGACTGAGAAGTATATTAAGACAAGACCCTGATATAATTATGGTTGGAGAGATAAGAGATAGGGAGACAGCGGAGATGGCAGTCCAGTCAGCTTTAACAGGACATCTTGTTTTAAGTACAATCCACACAAATGATTCTGCAGGGACTATCGCTAGGCTCATAGATATGGGGATAGAGCCATATCTAATCTCTTCTTCACTTATAGCGGTCCTTGCTCAGAGATTATCAAGAAGGATATGCCAGAAATGTAAAGTAGAGAAAGAACCTACAGAGGAGGAAAGAAAGGTATTAAAATTGAGTGGGCAAGATATTCTCTTTGAAGGAAAAGGATGCGAGGCATGTAGGCATACAGGATACAAAGGAAGAATTGGAATATTCGAACTCCTTGTTATAGACGACCAGATAAGAGGAATAATTGTAGACAAGTCCTCAGCTAATGAGATAAAAAGAGTAGCTGTTAATAAAGGGATGGTGACATTATGGGAGGATGCAAAAATGAAAGTAAAAATGGGAATTACTACTTATAAAGAGATCTTAAGGACAGTTTATGTAGAAGAACAATGAATATAGAAGACCTTTTGAAATTTTTACACGAAAGAAATGCCTCTGATTTACATCTTACAGTTGGGGTTCCTCCTATCTTAAGGATATATGGGAGGTTAGTTAGAACAGAGTTTGCTGTAATTACTCCTGAAGATACAAGGAATTTAGCTTACTCGCTAATGAATCAGAGGCAGAGAGAAAGATTTGAAGCTGAGAGGGAGGTAGATTTTTCCTATGGTCTATCTGGGGTTGGTAGGTTTAGAATAAATATATACCATCAGAGAGGCTCAGTTGGTATAGCAATAAGGAGTGTCTCTTTCAAGATTCCAAAACTTGAAGAGTTAGGATTACCAAAACATTTTGAGGAGTTAACCAAGAAACCGAAGGGATTAGTCCTTGTTACTGGACCTACAGGAAGTGGTAAGTCTACAACCCTTGCCTCTTTGATAGACCTTATAAATGAGACCAGAGATTGTCATATAGTAACTATAGAAGACCCTATAGAGTATATATATTATCATAAGAAGAGTATAGTAAACCAAAGGGAGGTTGGGAGCGATACCCTATCCTTTGCAAATGCATTAAGAGCAGTCCTAAGAGAAGACCCTGATGTAATACTTATAGGAGAGATGAGAGACTTAGAGACAATCCAATCTGCTATTACTGCTGCGGAGACTGGACATTTAGTATTTGCTACACTACATACAAACAATGCATCTCAGACGATAGAAAGGATAATAGATGTCTTTCCTTCTCATCAACAGGAACAGATAAAGCTACAATTGAGTAATACAATAGAGGCAATCATATCTCAGAGATTACTTCCAAGAAGGATAGAGAAAGTCACCAGTAATGGAATGTTGAAGGGAAGAGTAGTGGCAATTGAATATCTGACTGCTACCCCAGCGGTGAGAAACCTTATAAGAGAAGGAAAGACACAGATGATTCCTAATGTGATTCAGACAGGGAGTCAATTTAGTATGGTAACTATGGACCAGTCCCTTGTCTCTCTTTATAAAAAGGGGGAAATTCCCTGGGATGACTTTATTAACAATGTTACAAATAGAGAAGAAGTATTAAAAATAGTAGGGGAACGTAGGTAGATGATGCAAGAATTCATCTATAGAGTAAGAGAGAAAAAGACTGGACAGTGGAGAGAAGGAGTTATAACTGGAGAAGATGAGGGTACTGCAATAAGAACTCTACAGAGCCAAGGGTTTGTAGTCGTTTCAATAAAACCCAAAGCAACTAGTCTTAACTTTCAGAAGATGGTAATAAATATGCAGAGAGTCTCTCTCCATGACCTTGTTGTCTTTACTCGTCAATTTGCTACTATGCTTCGAGCGGGAGTTGCTTTGACTAGGGCGTTAGGGATTCTTGGAGAAGAAACAAAGAATAAGAGGTTGAAATTAGCAATAGAAGATATAAGAAGAGAGGTAGAGTCAGGAACAGCTCTATCTCAAGCTCTAAGCAAGCACAAAGATATATTCCCTAGACTATACATAAGTCTTGTAAAAGTAGGAGAAGCTGGTGGATTTCTTGATGTTATATTTGAGAGACTTGCCTCTTATTATGAAAAGAACGAAGAGACAAACAGGAAGATAAAAAGTGCTGCTGCATATCCTTTAGCAATTATTATTATTGCTGTAGTAATGGTGATATTTCTCCTCACATATGTATTGCCAACTTTTCTTAATCTTCTTACCTCATTTAATGCACCACTACCCTTGCCAACAAAGATAGTAATGAGCCTAAGCAATTTCTTTAGGTCTTACTGGTATGTAATTGCTTCTATTATTATAGTTTTATATCTTCTCTTTAGAATTCTTACATCAAAGCCAAAGGGGAAAAAGGTATGGGACATAATTGTCTTAAAGGTACCTATTATTGGAAGGCTCACTAGGCTTATGGTCATATCAAGGCTCTGTCATACTTTAAGTATGCTTATCTCTGGAGGAGTCCCACTAGTTACAGCTCTTGAGGTATTAAAGGATACTATGGATAGTACCCCATATATGGAGACTATAGATAAAACTAGACAACAAGTTACAGAAGGAGGACAACTATCAACCTCTTTTGTGGGTAATGTTCTTTTTCCTCCAATGCTTGGCTATATGACCGCTGTAGGTGAAGAAAGTGGAGTAGTTGATGAGATGTTAGAAAGAGTAGGACTCTATTATGACGATGAAGTAAATGCAATGATTTCTACCATTACCTCTCTAGTTGAACCGATATTGATAGTATTCATCGGGGGGATAATAGGGTTTATAGTTATATCTATGTATATGCCTATATTTCAGATTATCCAGACAGTTGGAAATCTATAAAGTCCCTTATGAAAGAAACATTTATCTATCTTCCTCCATTTAAGAAGTTAATCTTTCTTAAAGAAGTTTCCTCTACTATGGATGTTGCTTACAAACTAGGGAAACTTGGGGAAAGGTATGTTGTAATTGAGGCAGAAAAACAGTGGGCTGGGAGGGGAAAGGGGGAAAGAGTATGGTTTTCAGATACTTCTTCCATTACCTTCTCTATCATTCTAATGGGTAATCTTCTCTATAGACCGTCTCTCCTATCTATCTTGGCTGGGGTTATAGTAAGGAGAGGGATTATCTCCCTAACTGGTATACCTATAAGGCTAAAATGGCCCAATGATTTATTATTCGAGGGTAGAAAATTGGGAGGAATCCTAGGGGAAGATTGGGGAAAATTTGTTATAATAGGAATAGGTATAAATGTAAATGAAGAAGACTTTCCCCCCTGGCTAGATATGGCTATATCTCTCTATCAGATGACAAGAAGAAAAATCACAAAAGATGATATCCTGATGAGCATAATAAAGGAATTCTCCCTTAGTTTTGGAGCCTTTGTAAATGGGAGTGATACTCTAATAAAAGAATGGAAGAAGTCCTGTGATATTTTAGGAGAAAAGGTAAAAATTAAATACGGGACATCTAAAAAAGAAGGTATAGTAGTAGATGTAGCATCAGATGGGGCATTAATAGTTGAGGACATAGATGGAAGAAAAAGAAAAATATACTCTACAGAAGAGTTAATATTATAGTAGATAGATTCCTCTTTTTATTGCATATACTACAGCTTCAGCCCTAGTATGGATATTTAGCTTTTGGAATATGTTTGCAATATGACTCTTTACAAGCTTCTCCAAGCACCTTTATGTCTTTCTCTCCCTCTAATAATCCGCCTATTCCTCTGCATATGAAGGGATGGTCATCACAAATAAGCACTTTTATAGGCTCCATAATTTCACCTATATAGGGATATTTACTTCTATCTTTGTACCCTTATAAGGTACTCCTTCTATCTTGAATATCCCTCCTAGCAATTGCGTCCTTTCTTCCATGATTTTTATTCCAAAGACTTTATCCTTTCTGTTCTCGTATTGTTCCATATCAAAGCCTTTCCCGTCATCTGAAATTGTTAAGTTAATTTCACTGTCATCTATAGTAAGTTCTATAAGAGCTTTCATTGCACTACTATGACGTCTTATATTTGCAAGAGCTTCTCGAATTATATAGAATATATGTTCTTTCTCTCTTTGAAAAATAAGCCCCTCGTCTCCACTCAAAATGAGCTGATATTCAATATTATCCTTTCTGTTTAACTCTTCTATGTATCCTCTAAGGTTATCAAATAGCTTCCCTTCCATTTTTACTGGCCTTTCTTCAAAAATCATAAGTCTTATCTCATTCAATACACCTACTAATAGAGATTCTAAAGCTGAAACCTCATTGTATATCTCTTCTTTCTTATCTTTTTCGATAAATTTCTTTGTAAGTTGAGATTTTATTACTCCCTCAGCAATTCCCTGTGCCACTCTATCGTGTAGCTCCCTACTCATTCTAGTACGTTCTTGTAATCTCCCTAGCTCTTTTAAATTAAAAAAATCAATAGCATTTTTAATATCAAATTCTGCTTCTTCTAATACTAATTCTATAGCCTTAACTTGTTCTGTCGTAAAACCATTAGAACCAGATTTTTCTACATATAGGGCCCCTAAAACCTCATCATTACAGAAAAAGGGAAGACACAAGAAAGAGCTAGAAGAGATTTTCTCTTTCTTTTCTAAAGCCCTATATAAAACAGGCTCTAAACCAAGAAGCTCTTTATCTTCCTTTTTAGGAATACTAGAAATAATCCTTAATTTTTTATTTTCTTTCTTATAGATGGCAAATATACCTAAGCTGCCATCAGTAAGTTTCATTACCCCTTCTGTAATGATTCTAGCAAGACAGTTAATACTTTTATGTTTTTTTAACTCTCTAAAGATATTATATACAAGTTTTAGATACGTTAACTCTTGGAATGTCTTATGAGAGATTATAAGGTTCATTAAAAATGTAACAACATACCTACTAAGAAGAAAGGCAAAGTCAAGGTCACTTGAAGAGAATCCCTCATCTTGACTCATTCGATTTATACTTATAACTCCTATCTTCTTTCCTCTAGATACAAGGGGTAAAACAATAGAAGAATTGATATCTTCTCTTGAAAGATCTCTCCCTAAGAATTTGTCCCCTTTATTGAGTATTAAAGGGTTACCCTCGTTAAGCACATAGCCAGAGATTCCCTCTCCTAGAGAGACCTCTACATTCCTTGCAATCTCTTCCTTGAGACCTTTGTAACTTACGATATTTAAAACCCTTCTTTTTGAGTCCAAAAGCATAATTGAGCCGCTTTCTCCATCTAGGAGATTTAATAACATATCTATGGCATTTTTTAAGAACTCTTTAATCTCACTAGATTCTCTTATTTCTTCTTGGAGAAAAACATCAAATGACAGATTGGCTTCTTTTAATTTCACTATTTTATACACCTCCATCACAGGAAAAAACGTCTTATCTTTAGTATACTCTTATTAATAATTTTTGTCAAATAATCATAAATTCCAATTAACTTTCAAATAGACTCCTCTTCCATAAGAATTATCCAATAAATTATCCTGATAGGTAGATTCTCTTACATCATAGCCTAGAATAATCTGAGGGAAAGATTTAAATTTTAAATTTAACTCTAATCTTATGGAGGAAAGTATATCCTTTTCATAGGTTCTAAAGTATTCAAGATTTAGGCTTATATCTTTTGAGACCTTATATTCAGAGGATAGGCTTATTCCAAAAGTCCCTTTCACATTATTTTCTGTATTATCTTTGAATAGCAATCCAAATAACTTCCCATTTAAAACAAGACCATCTACTGGATATGTCTTACCATCAATCAAAGTGTAGAGACAATTTAAAGAGATAGGGTCTAATGTGGCTATTCTGTACCCAAGACCTATCTGGATATTTGGCTCATTCGTGGAAGAATCTATCTCTAACTTACCTGTCTTAATCCCATCAGGAATATAGAGCATAGAGAGAGAAAGGGTATTATCCCTATCTATAGGTAGTGTCCCATTTATTTCTAGTCCAGATTTTATGACTGTACTTGAGGGGTCTTTTGCAACAATATCAGCTATAGATACAGGATAGCCAGAAAATTTTAATCCACCTGGAGAAGAATTCAAATCTTTATTAATAGAATACTTTTTATATACATCAAATTGGGCAACATTAATCATACTTGCATCAGTATATTCTGGGATGGTCTTAGCATAGAGAAATATAGTAAAAGAATCCCGACTCCTTTCTCCAGATGGAATAACAGGAGAAAATGCCCCTCTTTTAGTGGAAGATTCTCTCTCTTCTATAACTCCACCTATAACTGCAATCTTATCTTCAGTTAAATTTATACTAGTGGTAGCTTCCCCAGTCTTTTTTGTAGATGCATCATTTATGTAATCTGAACTTATCTTTATATCTATCCCAATCTCTTTCTCCTTTACTACAGGACGGACATTCATACTCAAGACAGAAGATATAGGGGAATAGGAGATATTTTCTCCGTCTAGATTTCTAAATATTTCCTCCTCAAAGCTTATTTCTGTAGATTCCCCTTCAAGGACTATACACTTAGAATGGGCAAGTTGGGTAAGATTTTCTCTTTTTGCTAGAAGAGTAAGAAGGACCTCTATATCGCTGGTATTTTTGTATATATAGCCGACTTCCAAGTCTTTAAAAGATATACCAGAGCTCTGACTAGCCTCGTTGCTATTGATCTCCCACCCTAAAGCCCACTCTACAGAGGACTCATCTGTTGACTTTATATACCCCCTCTCTAGTATTGCTTCTACTAAGACAATCTTAGATGGCTTATCTATCTCTCTAATTTTATCTAAGATATTACTTAGTAATGTTTCAGAAGCAGTGATAGAGACCGTATTTAAGACATCATTAGTCTTTATAAAGGGTAAAAGGGGTTCTCCAAGGCTTTGAGTGATTAAATCTATAGACACATACTTTGGAGTATAAAATACAGTCTTAGTGAGGTTATTAAATAAAGCATTTTCTATATCAGGTGAACCAATAATATAGTATCCATCTTTCTTACAATATACATAGCTACCAGAAGAAACAACCATTTCCAATGCCCTCTCTAATGACACATCTTTTAAATCTACGGTAACAAATCCCCGCACTGTCATATCTGTAATTATATTTATTCCAGATTGTCTTGATATATCTTGAAGGACTTGTCTGATATCAGCATCTATAAACGTCCCTGTAATAAGAGGACTTCCTTCTCCTATACTAGGGGATAAGAGGAATAAAATCAGTGCAGTTACTATCCACTTCAATTTCGCTCCCCCCTATTCTTTTGGAGACTCTAAATCATTTACTACTCTACAGGTTATAAATACTAATATATCGCTCAATTCCTTTACTGTCTTCTTACTAGAGAAAAATGCTCCTATAATCGGTATATCTCCAAGGATTGGGACCTTCTCGATTATCTCTCTTTCAGTTTCCTGTTTAAGTCCACCTATTATAACTGTCTGTCCGTCCTTTATCCTGATAGTTGTAGATACTACCCTCCTTAAAGCTGTAGGCATCTCTTCATTGCCCATCTTTACATCACTAACTTCACTAGAGATATTGAGGAGAATATCATTATTATTTATATCTTCTAGATTATCTATGACTTTTGGTAATATCTTCAGAAATATTCCACCCCTTATCATCTGAAGGGTTTTAGTCATAGCAGTATCTGTACCTGTAGTAAGAACAACATATTCTTCTTTCCCCAACTGTATCTGTGCCTCTTTTCCATCTAGAGTAGAGATCTTAGGAGAGGCTTTTACCTTTGCTTTTCCTTCTTCTGCTAGGGCTTTTAACTTAAACCATATCTTTTGAGCAGAATCTAGATTAAAGACTATACCTTGAAGATAAGAATATCCTATAGAGCCAGTCCCTCCTTCTTGGGCCTCTCCAATTGGCCAGCTCCAGTTGAAACTTCCCTCAAGGCTCTCACCAGAATTTTCAGAAAGTTCTACAACTACTGTCTCAATTATTACCTGTTTTTTAGGGACATCCAACTTTTTTATGTCAGATTTTAGTCTTTCTACAATCTCTTTGGATGAGGTCACGGTGATAATATTATTTACCGGGTCAACCTTTACATACGGCTGATAGAAATCATTTAAAAGCTGTGCTACTGCACCTGCCTCTATATTTTGAACCCTTATATGTTCAGTAGTCGTGAGAGAATTAAAAGCTGAATTTTTTATATCTGGAAGTCCTACAAGATAGTAATCCCCCATCCATCTGTATGTATACCCTCCTCCTGCAAGGACAATCTCTAACGCTTTTTCAAGAGGAACATCTTTTAGGTCTGCAGTAACATATCCTTGGACAGTGTTATCCGCTATAATATTTACCCCTGCCTGGGCAGAGATATCTCTAAGAGCCTGACGTATCTCAGTATCCATAAAGACATTAGTTATAAGTTTAGGTTTTGATAGATCTTCCTTTAGCACTGATATGTTCTCTTTCGTCATTGGAGCATTCTCTCTAGTGGTTGAGGTATCTTCATTTGTCGCCGGTATACCTGCCATCGCCACTGTATAGTTATAAGACATTAAGAGTATTATCAAGATATATATAATCTTTCTTGTCATTCCTTACCCTCCTCTTTAGGTTTCTGTACCTCTATCTTGAACTCCTTCTCAAGGGTTGCCCACTTCTTCTCCCCATAGTTTACTTTGACACTTGCAATATATTCTCCAGGCTCAAGGCTTTGGGTATAAAGAAGCATAAACTGTCTTATCCCATCAGGCAGAACTATTACCTCTCCATCTGAAAATGGAATCTCTTCAGTTATTGTTTTATTACTATCTTTCTCCTTCTTCTTTATAGTAAGAGTAGCAGATGCTTTTAAATGGATATTACCTGTATTTCTAAATAGGGCTATGAAGTATGGAGAAGTTGAGTCTTGAGGTCTTATAAACTGTATATCTTGGACTTCTCCAGATAGTTTTAAATTTCCTGGGATGGTTATAAGGTATGTAGTCCCTGAAGAGACGGTCAGTTCACTATTTCCATTCGTTTTCTTTGCCTCAAATGATATATTGGCATACCTTCCACCAGAGGTAACTGTCTTTGGAGCGTTTATACTTACTCTAATAGTCTTTCTCTCCTGCGGCATTAGTGTGAACTCTCCTGGCTCCACTTTAATCCATTCGGCACATGAGAATTTATCCTCCTGTTTTACTACTATATCTCCGTCTGGAGCTAGGCCCATTGGTGTGATAGACACTTTCACCTTTAAAGGGACTTTCTCTGGATTCTGGACCATAATCACTGAACTTCTAAACGAGCCTGGAGGTGTAGATACTTCCTGTATAGAAGGTTCTACTACAAAATCTATTCCTCTTTCTGATGCCAAAGAGCCTATCTTTGCCTCTTTCCCGCTAACTACAAATGGAATAGACGTCTTTATAGGCCTTGGTCCCCCATAACTGAATGTAATCTCTGCTATGTATTCTCCTTCTGGTAGCATTCTTATGAGGCTTCTGAAGTTCAGTTCAGCCCCAGGTAATAGTAATCCCATACCTCCACCTAGAGGTATCTCCTTTATCCTTCTACCAAGCCTAGACTTTATAAGAAGCCTTCCTCTACTAGTTAAAGAAATATTTCCAAGATTCTTTACGCTGGCGGTAAATGCTAAAAGATTTTCTTTTGTTGTACTGACATCAATATTAGATATCAAGGCTTTCTTTTCTACCTTCCCCCCAGGGATGGTAACATTTACTATACCTATCATCTGATAGCTTACGTTTAGTTTGACTATAGCCTCTTCAGAAGAAGGCGTCTTTTCGGGTAAGACCTCAAATATTATACCTGCATATCTACTTCCACTTACCCCTCTAGGGGCAATGATTGTAAAGTCTATCGTCTTAGCATCTTGTCCCTTTAAAGTTATCTCTGATACAGAACTTTTAATCCACTCACTACAATCCCAAGGATTTTCTTCTCCCTTTTCCAATAGTCTAAAAGTCCCACTCTTCTCAAGAATTATAGAGGCAAGATATACACGAAACTTGAGGGTAGAATTAGGATCTCCTTCAGTAGAGACAACAACCTGAAACTTCTGGGTTTGCCCAGGATACATCACCTTATCAGTAAATAAAGGAGAAATGCCCAGTGATAACTGGGCAAAGGATACTGAACTTATAAAACAATATAAGATTAGTATAGATATTGTTATAACTAATTTTCTCATTGATATCTCCTTTCACTTTGAAACTCTAAAAAAGGGGTAGGGGTAGAAGCGTTAGGTTTAAAATGAAACACAATAAAATCTACCCTATTTACGGTTGTGGTACTTTATATAACCCTGTATCTGGGTCTATCCAATCCTTTATCATTGTAAGACTAAGCTTTACTTGGGCATCATCCTGATACTCACATGCCCTTGTCTTAAGATAACCACCACTAGGGTCTTCTCTTATAACAAGCTTATTCCAGAGGACATAACTATGCTCACACATTGGAATGGTTGGAGTTAGACTGTTAAGGTCTGGAGCATGCACCCATTGTGCCACGTTCTCTGGCAAGTGTGTACTTGTAAATTCTATTCCATAGTAGGTCTCTATCTTCTCATCTTTATCATTCTTTAGGTCATCAAAACCACTAAATGTTACAGCAACATCTTCATTAGACTTTACTGAGAAGTTTATGCAGTCAGCTACGTATGTTCCTGGCTTTCTTATCCTCCAGTTCCAACCTTTGCTGTTTAGGTTCCACTTTATCCACTGGGCTATAGAGGCATTTACGTAGACAGGGATGAGCCAATCCTTCTTATCGCATTCTCCTTGAAGTCCACTGATATGCCATGCCCTAGCCTTTGCATTTGGATCAGTCATAGTTATAGGGACATAAGCACCAGTATCTGATACTTCCCATACCGCTGTCTCTACTATTGAATTTTGTGGGGTTGCCCAGACAATACTTCCTATTGCCATAATGGCAACTAGAAATAACGCTACTAAAAACTTCTTCATTTGTATCCCTCCTCTTTAAAATTGAGATTATTTACTAACGCTTCTACCCTATATAAACAGTTAATAAACTTCTTTATTAACCGCTTATTTCTAATCATTGGGCTCTCACCTTTATACTAGGTGTCTTTATTGAATATCCAGTATTGCCAATTCTGTACTTAAGAACTGCTCCAGAGTTTAAGGAATAACTACCTCTAGATGTAAACTCCTGTTTATTTGCTGGGTTTTTGTCCGTATAGACTTTAAGGATTAAAGTAGCTGTATTGGAGAAGTCATCTCCTATTATCCATTTTATAGAGACCTTTTTAGTTGCCCCTGAATAATTAAATTCTACCGCACCTTTAGAGACAGAGATAAGCTCTACGCCAAACTCTCCACCAAAGTTATCCTCAACAACTACATTATCTATCGGGCTATCTGAAATTAATTGGATTGTTACCTGCCATTCTGCATACTGGTTATTTGGAACCCTAAATGTGCCGTCAGGGAGTATCTCTATGTTAGGTGTTACCGCTACTGCCTGTTTAGAGAATCTAAGATTAGGGGGGGTCTCTATAGAAGCAGATACAGATACCCCTATGTCCCAGACAGACTTATTGCAGTATCCCCTAGTCTCTTCTCCTATTGTTTCAACTGAACCATACTCGTTTAGTGCTGGAAGCTTTATCCACTGTCCTCTATCATATCTATACATATCTATTCCTAAACAACTTACCAGTATCACTAGAAATAAAAGAAATACCAGGTAACCCTTCATCTTACACCTTCTTTACTAGGCTCTACTAAAACCCGAGTAGATGCCTCAACAGGTTTATAACCACCATAATTTAACCTTAAGTTCGCAATAAACTCTCCTTGATTAGGACCTTCCCAGATACTCTGAATTAGTCTTTTACCCTGGGGAAGAATGATATAGCCTTCTTTAATAGGAATACTCCTCACTATCTTCCCAGAGGAGTCCTTTATAAGGATATCTCCATCTATCTTTACATACGTATTTCCTAAGTTTCTTATAATACTAGAGAATATAATATTTCCAATTGAATCTTTCTCTACGGAGAAAGATTCAATAATAACCTCTTTTTTCTCTGTAAGTGGTATAGATACAAATATCAATGTCCCACTCTTTATTCTTACACCCATTCCATCTTTAATTTCTTCCTTATTACTAACATCAAAGACTATTGCTGAATATCTCCCTCCTATTATTCCCCAGGGGACAGAAATTCTAGCCTTTACTGAGAAGGTACTATTAGCAGGCACCTCAAATCTATTTTTTTCAAGTTTTATCCAATCTGCACAACTCCACTCATTAGGTTCTTCAAGGAGGATGAGTGTCCCAAATTCATCTAATGTAAAAGGAAGGACCTGTGATGTTATAATTAAAGAGGTATCTCCAAGGTTAGTTAAAGAGATAGTAAAATCATAACTTGTCCCTGGCTTTAGAGATATATCTAATACTGGCGGAGAGATTGACATCCTTATCTCTCCAAGGACATCTTCTACCAAAAAAGCAGATGTGGCTATCGCTGTGCATATAAGTATCTTTCCCATTAGACTCATTCTCCCTCTCATCTTGGTGTTCCAAAGAAAGTAAACTCTAGATTACCCGTATAATCTCCTGCCATTGTTAAAGGGGTAACTTTAAGTCTAAATTCTATTGGTCCTACCGTTATTTGAGTTCCTCCACTTCCAGAAGAGACTATTACAGGATTAGCCATACTCTTATAACTTCCCCTATTAACTCTAACGAACAAGTCTTCAGGGCTGATTAATTTATTAGAGTACTTTTCATGTATAAGGGGATTGGCTTTACACTGTAAATTCCAAGAATTATAGTTTGTTCCCACAAGAAACCAAAGCTTTTCCCTAGAATCCCATTCTCCAGGAGAAGGGGCTCTAAAAGATACTTCTAAATTCTCACTATTTCTAGGTTCTGTCCATACTGTAATAATAAGAACAGGCTGAATGTTTATGGTTATAGGGATAGTTGGACCAGAAATAGTCTCTCTAGCTGAATCTATTCTATATAAGATTCTAACTGTCCCATCATATCTTCCTGGTTTATCCTGCCAGTTAGGGACATACTTGATATTCAATGTTGGTAAAGAAAAGTTCCCTTTTCCTTTCCCTTTTACAATTTTAAGTTGATTATTAACTGGTGAATAAGTGTTATCCATCGGATTTGGTCCAAGGGCTATGAGTATTCTATCCTTTGGGATACCATGGATATCTATCTCTAAGAAGACCTCCCAATTGTCTGCATCTATTGAAGAAGATATATTTATCGGTTGGACATAAGGCTTAGAGATATCGTTCACATCAAATTCTACCTGAGAAGTAGAGACTGAAAATACACCTAGGGAAAGTTTACTAGATTCTCCTCCTAGAGCTACACCTATTGATATTAAAATTATTAAAACAGCTAAGAATAACTTCTTCATTTTTATCTCCTGTAAATAGGATAATATTCTGAGAGTCCCATTACTATCGGGCATAAGTATATACAACCTCATACTTTTGGACATAAAATTTGTCCTTTAGTATGAGATTAATTTTATCTATCTTGCAGTTATTTTTTTATTGTGATATTATATAGATAGAAGATAGCCCTGCCATGTGCGAGTTGCGCAAGACGTGTTCCGAGCCAACACTTATACGTGGTGTGCCTAATCTGGGAGTGGATTAGAGGCTTGAATAAAGCTTCATGAAGCTCTCAGGAGGGCACAGTGGTAGTTTCCGGGGTTCGGGAACAGAGCGCATACGGCATGGCGGGGTTAAGAAAAGGAGATTCTTATGAATATTTTTTCTAGGCTTTTTCGCAGAGAACCCCTAAAAGATAGGAATTTTTATTATACTGTAAAATGTAATAGGTGCGGAGAAGAGATAAAGGTTAGGATGGATAGGATGAATGAACCTTCTCCTGAATATGATGAAAAAGGAAGGGTAAGTCATTATATATATCGAAAAGATGTCATTGGACAAAAATGTTTTAACCTGATCCAGGTAGAATTTGTACTTAATTTAAACTTTGAGATTATATCTTCTACTGTAACTGGAGGTAAATTAATAGAACCAAATGCTGAATGAACCAGTCTCAAATGGAAAGATTGTAAGGATAGATGGAGATACAGTAGATGTTCTTGTCTTAAAAAGCGAAAGATGCAAAAGCTGTGGTATATGTTTTTCTATGGGGGATGATAAGATTTTGATAAAAGCGAAGACAGATAACCCAGTAAAGGTAGGAGAAGAGGTAAAGATATCTACAGAAGATAAGTATGTCATTCTATCTGCTTTTATATTATATGTTGTCCCAGTAATAGCGTTGATATTTGGGTATTTTTTGGGAGGAATTTTCTCTAGTAAAGAAACTTGGAGAATAATCTTTGGATTCTTATTTATGGGGATAGCTTTTGTCTTTGATAGATTTATAGACAAAAAAGTAAAATTTCCCCAAAAAGTAGAGCCAATAAAATAGGAGGTTTTGTTGCCTATAGCAATTGTCTGGATTATCTTTCTACTTATTATTTTTGTTTTTTGGCTTATTGGGAGGAATAAGCAGAAAAACCAAAAAAAGTGCCCTTTCTGTGGAAGGATGATTCCTAAAGATGCTGATAACTGTCCTTACTGTGGGAAAGGTCTATCAGAGGTATGTCCTTCGTGTAAGATGCCTGTAGAACCGAACTGGGGGGTATGTCCCTACTGTGGTAAGAAAATAGAAAGACATAGGCTTGTATAAAGTTTTTCATGGATAATCTTTTTAATTCTGGAATAGATAAGAAAACTCCTTTAGCAGCCAGAGTGAGACCAAAGTCTTTGTCGGATTTTTTAGGGCAGAAACATCTGGTAGGGGACAATGGTTTTATCAGGAGAATTATAGAAGAAAAGGAGGCTCCTCCGTCTATAATCTTCTGGGGTCCTCCTGGGTGTGGAAAGACTACCCTTGCTCTGATGTTGGCAGAAGGGACAAACTGTAAATTTATAAGAGTAAATGCAGTTTTAAGTGGAGTTGCAGAGTTAAAAAAGATATTTGTCAAAGCACAAGAGGATAGGATGTTTTACAGCAAGAAGACTATCCTTTTTATAGATGAAATTCACAGATTTAACCGCGCACAACAGGATGTCCTCTTGCCTTATGTAGAAGATGGCTCTATAATACTTATTGGTGCTACTACTGAGAATCCGTATTTTACTCTCAACAGTACATTAATATCCAGATGTAGGGCTTTAAGATTAAAGCCTCTAGATGAAGAAGATATATCTCTTATACTGGATAGAGCTATGGAAGAGGATGAAGAATTAAATAAGTCACATATAACTTTAGAAAAAGGTGCCAAAGCCCTAATAATAAGATATGCAAACAGAGATGCAAGGCAGGCTTTGAATCTACTTGAAGGAGCAGTCTTTCTAGTAAAAAGTAAGGATAAAAATGTAATCGAACCTTCCGATGTAGAAGAGCTTTTTACAGAGAGGATATTCAGATACGATGAGCATGGAGAAGAACACTATAATCTAATCTCTGCATTCATAAAGAGTATGAGGGGGTCAGACCCAGATGCTGCTGTCTATTGGTTGGTAAGGATGATAGACTCTGGTGAAGACCCAAGATTTGTTGCAAGGAGGATGGTTATACAGGCAGCTGAAGATGTTGGAAATGCTGACCCTATGGCTCTTGTTGTAGCAGTTAATGCACTCCTTGCTCTTGAATATGTAGGACTCCCTGAGGCGGTAATTCCTCTTTCGCAGGCAGCAATATATATAGCCAGTGCACCAAAGAGTAACTCTGTTTGTAATGCAATCTCAAAGGTAAGGGGGGATTTAAAAGATGAGACTCTTGGTGAAGTTCCAATTCATCTAAAGAATATTGAGGGTTCAGGTTATAAATACCCTCATGATTTCCCTAATCATTTTGTAATACAAGATTATCTTCCAAAGGCACTAATAGGAAGAAGATACTATGAACCTTCAGATGAGGGGATAGAAAAAGAGATAAAGGAGAGATTAAACAAACTATGGAAAGAAAAGAAAGAATTTTAGGAGGTGTAAGTTTTGCCTGATTTACAAGAATTACAAAACAAGAAGATATTAGAGCTATTTGAAATAGCGAAAGAGTTAAGTATAACTGGTGCTAGGAGAATGCACAAAAAAGACCTGGCAGAGAAAATTTATCAAGTCCTGAAAGAAAAGGAAGAAAAGAAGAAAAAAGAAGAGAAAGAGGTAACCCCTGTTACCCTTCCTGCTCCTGAGGTAGTTACTACTGAAGCGCCTCAAGAAGCTGTAGGAGACATAAGAGAGGGCATTCTTGAGATATTACCTGATGGGTATGGATTTTTAAGGCATAATGGCTATGTACCTACTTCTCAGGATATATATGTATCCCAATCACAGATAAGACGTCTTGGACTAAGGATGGGGGACTTGATAAGAGGTCCTATAAGGTTACCACAAACTCAGGAGAAGTATCCTGCTATCCTTAGGGTAGAAACTGTAAATGGAGTACCCATAGAAAAAGCAAGGATTAGACCACACTTCGATGACCTAACTCCTATGTATCCTATGGAAAGACTTATTATGGAGACTGACCCAAAGGAGCTAACAACTAGACTTATAGACCTTATAGCTCCCCTTGGAAAAGGACAGAGAGGGTTGGTTGTATCTCCTCCAAAGGCAGGAAAAACAACAGTATTGAAAAAGATAGCTAATAGTATAACAACTAACCATCCTGAAGTATATCTCATAGTCCTTCTCATTGATGAACGTCCTGAAGAAGTCACAGATATGGAACGTTCAGTAAAGGGAGAAGTGATAAGTTCTACATTTGATGAACCACCAGAACAGCATGTAAGAGTTGTCGAATTGGTATTAGAAAGGACAAAGAGATTGGTAGAGATGAAAAGAGATGTGATTATACTACTTGATAGTTTAACTCGTCTTGCTAGAGCTTATAATCAAGTTGTTCCCCCAACAGGAAGAACCCTTTCAGGCGGATTGGACTCAACTGCTCTAAGAGGACCCAAGAGATTCTTTGGGTCTGCAAGAAACATAGAAGAAGGGGGAAGTTTAACTATAATAGCTACGGCCTTAGTAGATACTGGTAGTCGTATGGATGATGTAATATATGAAGAATTTAAGGGAACAGGTAATATGGAGCTTCACCTAAGCCGTAATCTTGCTGATAAGAGGGTCTTCCCTGCTATAGATATAAGGATGTCTGGTACAAGAAAAGAAGAGCTTCTATATACAGAGGAAGAGTTAAAGAAGGTATGGCTCTTAAGAAAGATGTCAAGTGCAATAGGGTCTGATGATGTTACAGAATTACTGATTGAACAGCTATCTAAGTATAAGAAGAATGAGGATTTCTTAAGAAATCTAAGAGCAGTAGCCTAAGACATTACCTTCATTTTGTGGTATAATCTTTAAAAATCTTTGGAGGTGATATAGTGAAGTATAAACTGTTGGCGGTAATTTTGGCAATATTTTTGATATTGCCGGCATTTGCCTGGTCTAAGACCATTGTAGATGAGATAAAGGCTAGGGGAGAACTTGTAGTAGGAAGTGATGCTGCGTATCCACCATTTGAGTTTGTGGATGCAAAGGGAAACATAGTAGGTATAGACGTTGATATTGTACAGGGAATAGCTAATCATCTTGGAGTAAAGCTAAGAATAGTCAATACAAGCTTTGATGGTATCATCCCTGCTTTGCTTTCAAAAAAATTTGATATAATCATCTCTGCAATGACAATTACCCCTGAAAGGGCAAAGCAAGTAGATTTCTCCATCCCTTATTACAATGCAGGACAACTCATCACTGTAAGAGAAGAGGATAACAGGATAAAAAGCGAAAAAGACCTGCAGGGTAAAGCAGTAGCTGTTCAGCTCGGAACGACAGGACAATTCTATGCTGAATCATTGCCTGGTATAAAGGAGATAAGGAAGTTTGAAACTGTAGATGGAGCTTTCTTAGAACTCAAGAATGGAAGAGTAGATGCAGTCATAGCTGATGACCTTACATCTCTAGCATTTGTAAAAACGACAAAGGGACTAAAGACTATAAATAAGCTACTTACAAAAGAGCAGTATGGAATAGCAGTTCGTAAAGAAGATAAAGCTCTACTTCACCAGATAAATATAGTTATTGCTAGATTGAAAAAAGAAGGAACTATAGGAAAACTCAGAGAGAAGTGGGCTACCTGGTAGTAGTTAACTATGAATAATGAACCTTTTTTACTCTTTCTTAAAAGTATGTTGCCCCCTTTAGAAAAGGGGGCAGTAATGACAATAGAAATTACTGCTATATCGGTAGGCATAGGAGTATTGATTGGAATCTTCGGAGGGATAGCAAGAGTTTCAAAAAATCCCTTCCTTCTTGTTCCATCCACCATATATGTAGAAGTAATAAGAGGGACGCCTCTTCTGGCTCAATTATTCATAGTATATTTTGGACTTCCATCA